>OFFV01001241.1_pt1 | contig 15638 bp, 11 predicted proteins | sample 1521461 | NCBI WGS metagenome assembly OFFV01 (sample SAMEA3504120, study PRJEB24116) | mouse gut metagenome | biome: mouse gut; feature: mouse-associated habitat; material: faeces | place: Denmark | collected 2011 | reverse complement strand
AAGGGGCAGGGCACTGTTACCGCTGCCCCCGACGGCTCCGCCTGGATCAACGCCTCTGGCAACCCCGGCATGGCCAAGGGCGGCTCCGGGGATGTGCTGGCCGGGATGACCGCCGCCCTGCTGGGCCAGAAGCACCTGCGTCAAGAGAGGGACAACACCGAGGAGCTGGTGACCGCCGCCGTCTGCTTCCACGGCCTGGCGGGGGACGCCTGCGCCCGGAGATTGGGGGAGTACGCCATGCTGCCCACCGACCTCATCGAGGCGTTGCCCCAGGTCCTGCGGGAGTGGACGGATGACGGACCGTAGGGACGGATCTGATCCGGCCGCCGTCTCTGCGCCCACACCTATGGTCCGCGGCGGTTAGGGAGGCATCATCTGCCGCGGACGATTGAGACATGGGGAGAGGGCTGCTTCATGAGAGGTCACTACATAGGATTCAACAACCAATCCTGATTTTGGAGGTATCACTGTGCGCAAACTTCTGCTTTGCGTACTAATGACAACCCTCCTGCTGGCCAGCTGCGGCACAGCGGGGGTGAGCGAGGCGGAGGAACTGGCCCTGACCATCCGGGGGGAGTATCTGGCTATGGACAGATGTGCGGCGCAAGCATCCATCACCGCGGACTACGGAAGACGGGTGTATGAATATGGAATGGCCGTCTCGGTGGATGGGGAAGAGACCCTTTTAACCCTTTCCAAACCAGAGACCGTGGCGGGGCTGTGCGCCAGGCTTACTGGAGAGAAAAATTTGCTGGAGTTTGACGGTGTTGCACTGGAGACTGGTCCGCTGGATGAAAACGGGTTGACTCCCGTTTCTGCTGTCCCTGCCTTGCTGGAGGCGGCCCGCTCTGGCTACATCACCACCTGCGGCCTGGAGGAGGACGGCGCCGTCCTGCGGGTGGACTGCGGCAGTCCGGAGGGCGCACCGGGGTCTGGCACCGAGACCGTGCTGTGGTTTGACCCCTCCTCCCATGCCCTGGTCAGGGGGGAAATCTCCGTAGACGGATTCCGGGTCATCTCCTGTGAATTTTCCGGTTTCACCGCCGGCTGACCACCCAGGGCCCCTCCGGCACACTACATCAAAAAGAGGAATTATCATGACAGACAGAAGAACGGCCCGCACCTGGGCAGAGATTGACCTGGACGCGCTGGCCCACAATTACCATCTTCTGCGGAGCCTTGCGCCTGACGCCCGGTTTCTCGGCCTGGTGAAGGCCAACGCCTACGGCCACGGAGCCGGGCTTATCGCCGGGGAATTAAGCACTTTGGGCATCCGCTCCTTCTGTGTAGCCTGTGTCAGCGAGGGCGTGGAACTGCGCAGACAGAAAATCGACGGAGAAATACTGGTACTGGGCTATACCCATCCCGATCAGTTTCCCCTGCTGGACCAATATGCCTTGACCCAGACCGTGGCAGACCATGCCCATGCTCTGGCGCTGAGTGCTTATGCCTGCTCCGCCTCCAGGCGTTGCATTCTTTCCTGCTCATGCGCCCCGGACAGGAAGTCCCGGGAAACTGCCTCCGCTCCCGGTTCGGTTGGCCGGACACACCGGCACCCGACCCGGACCACATCCCCCGGCGAACTGCCTCCGCTCCCGGTACAGGTGGCTGCGGACACCGGCATGCACCGCCTGGGGATACCTGCGGAACAGGAAGAACGTTTCCGGGAAATATTTGCCCTTCCCGGCCTGCGGATCACCGGCCTGTACAGCCATCTGGCGGCTTCCGGCGGAGTTGACGATGCCTCTCGAAACTTTACCCAAAACCAGATCGGCTCTTTCCGACGCCTGACTGAACGGCTGAGACTCAGGCCCCTGCAGGAGAGTTTTCGGTTCAGGGAATCTGTCCATGCCCCTGTAAAGCTTCATCTGCAGGCCAGCTACGGTATTCTGCGTTACCCTCTGCCGGATATGGACTGCGCCCGCCCCGGCATTGCCCTGTACGGGCTGTTGAGCAGTGCCGCCGACACCTGCGCCTATGGGGAACAGCTGTGCCCGGTACTCTCCCTGCGCGCCCGGGTTGCTTCTGTGCGCCGGCTTTCTCCGGGGGAATCTGCCGGATACGATATGGCTTATACCGCCTCCTGCCCCACCTCCATTGCCACCGTCACCATCGGCTATGCAGACGGTCTGCCCCGCAGCCTCTCAGAGGGCAGGGGAGCTGTGCTGCTCCACGGACAGCGTGTCCCCATCATCGGCAGAATCTGCATGGATCAGCTACTGGTGGATGTAACCGCCCTTCCCCACACCCGGCCCGGGGATATCGCCACCTTGATCGGCCGGGACGGCAGGGAAGAGATCTCCGCCGCCAGCCTGGCTGATACCTGCGGCACCATCACCAATGAACTGCTGAGTTGTCTGGGAACCCGCCTGGATCGGCTGGCCCTGTAGTTTCGTCTCCCTTTCATGTTCTGCAGACCTCCGATTTACAGAAACGTTTCCATTGCCGCCGCTTATCCCGCTCTTTATTTCCGATGGTCTTTGTGTGATTTCGTTGTTGTAAACATACCCGAATTGTGCTATTATTGAATGTAAAAGCGCATTGGGAGGCTTTTATATGGCCGGAAATATAATGCCCAATCGGCTGGATCGGGCTTTCTATCAATATCAGGAGGAACTGGAAGCCAAGGCTCTGGAGGTGCTGCGCTCGGGATGGTATGTGCTGGGGCCGGAAGTACAGGAATTTGAAAAAGAATTTGCACAATACACAGGTTCCCGGTACTGTGTGGGCCTGGCCAGCGGCCTGGACGCCCTGTGGCTGGCTTTCAGAGTCCTGGGCATCGGCAGCGGCGACGAAGTCATTGTACAGGCCAACACCTATATTGCCAGTGTGATGGGGATCACCATCAACGGGGCCACGCCTGTATTTGTGGAACCGGACATTTTTTACAACATGGATGCTTCCAGGCTGGAAGAACTTGTGACAGAGCGCACGAAAGCCATTCTGGTAGTACATCTGTACGGGCAGGCCGCGAACATGGAAGAAATCCTGGAAGTCTGCAAAAGGCATCGTCTGCGCCTGGTAGAGGACTGCGCCCAGTCCCATGGAGCCTGCTGCCAGGGCAAGATGACGGGCACATTCGGGGAGATCGGCTGCTTTTCCTTCTATCCCTCCAAGAACCTGGGGGCATTCGGCGATGCGGGAGCCATCATTACCGATGATGAGGAACTCGCCAAAAGCATGCGAATATACCGCAATTACGGCAGTGAGAAGCGGTATTACAACAAGGTAGTGGGAGCCAATTCCCGGCTGGACGAATTGCAGGCGGGACTGCTGCGTGTCCGCTTAAGACATCTGTCAAGACTCACGGCGGAGAGAAGGGAACTGGCCTGCCGATATACCCGGGAACTGCAGAACCAGCGGCTGCACCTGCCCCAGGTAAGACCGGGCTGTGACAGCGTGTGGCATCAGTATGTAATCCGCACCAAAGAGAGAGAAGGGCTGATGCAGTATCTGGAACGGCAGGGCATCGGCACAATTATCCATTATCCCATACCGCCCCATCTGTCGGAAGCCTATGCGGACTTGGGACATCAAAGGGGAGATTACCCACTTGCCGAGGAATATGCGGACACCGTATTGTCCCTCCCCCTGTATAACGGAATGACCCGGGAAGAGCAGACATTTGTAATAGAGGCGCTGAACTCTTTTCCGGGATAAATGCTTTACATTTTGCGCTTGCGAATACAATTTTGCAGGCGGGTTTTCTTCTAATGCACATGATTAAAAAGGAGAATACATGAAGCTGGAAGAACAATATAAAATATTGGAATTCAAAGACCTGGGAGACCAACGGGGTAATCTGGTGGTGATCGAAGGAGACGGCGCAGACATCCCATTTGATATCAGGAGGGTCTTTTATATCTACGGATCGGACTCGGAAGTGGTTCGGGGACAGCACGCCAACAGGGAGACAGAGTTTCTACTGGTAAATGTATCAGGCACCAGCAAGGTTAAGGTAGACAACGGGAAGGAGTCCCGTGTAATCGAGTTAAACCGCCCACGTATGGGCCTGTATCTGCCGCCCATGGTATGGAAGGATATGTATGATTTCTCCCCGGATTCGGTGCTTCTGGTACTGGCCAGCAGGCATTATGACGCATCAGAATACATAAGAGACTATCAGGAATATCGGACAGAACTTGCAAAAATGGAGGGAAAGGCTCATGAGTAAACTTTCCATCATAGTTCCCATCTATTACAATGAAGATACCTTGATGGATCTGTATGAGGACATGCGGAACAGGATCCTGGACAAGCTGGAAGCATATGAGATCGTCCTGGTGGATGACGGTTCCCAGGACCGTTCCTGGGAGATTATGAACCAAATCCGGGACTTGGACAGCCATGTGCGGCTGGTAAAACTGTCCCGGAACTTCGGGGAACACGCGGCACTTCTGGCAGGCCTGTCCGTGTGCACCGGGGACTGCGCCGTGACCAAACAGGCTGATTTGCAGGAGGACTCCGAACTTATTCTGGAGATGTTCGAAAGCTGGAAGAAGGGCAATAAAGTGGTGCTGGCGGTTCGAAGATCCCGGGACGAAAGCCGGGTAAAGGTCTTTTTTGCCAATCTTTACTATAGTTTGGTCCGCAAGTTCGTTAATAAATGTATGCCCGCCGGAGGCTGTGACTGCTACCTGATTGACCGTCAGGTGATTCAGGTGCTGGAGCGGCTGGACGAAAAGAATTCCAGTCTTACCCTTCAGGTACTGTGGGCCGGCTTTCAGACAGACATGGTATATTTTGACAGAAGGGACAGGGAAAAGGGGGAATCCAGGTGGACTTTCGCCAAGAAGTTCAAACTGGTAATGGATTCCATGATGAGTTTTTCCTATGTCCCCATCCGATTTATGTCTCTGGTGGGCATAGTCTTTAACATCGGGGCCGTCGTGCTGTTTGTCAGCGTGCTGGTGGAATATTTCACCAAAGGTACCCCCATTGCCGGCTGGTCCTCCCTGATGTGCGTGGTTCTGTGCTCGTCAGGCCTGATCCTGCTGATGCTGGGAATTCTGGGGGAATACCTTTGGCGCACTCTGGACGCCGCCAGGACCAGACCGCCTTTCATCATAGACCGGGAAACAGCACCCAGGGAAATTACCCACAAAAAATCTCAGGCTGAAATATCCCGGACCGAATTACCCCAGTAGAAATGACCCAAGTAGAATTGTCCAAGAAGAATTGTCCCAACTCGAAATACACCGGACTGAAATGCCCAAAATTGATATAGATACATCCTTCCCCGCCAGCCGGGGGGATAGAACTCACAGGCAGGACACAATATGACATCAAAATGCTGGAAACGCATCTTTATACTGCTTATGGCAGGGAGTATTCTTGCCGCCCTGAAGCTGATCTTTTTTGACTATACCATGGACGAGGAATATCAGCTTATGATGGGCTACCGCACCCTGCGGGGGGATGCCCTGTTCAGAGAAATGTGGGAGCCCCACCAGACTTCCGCTTTCCTGTGCACGGGCCTGATGTGGGTGTACAAAACGCTCACCGGGACCTATACGGGCATCCTGCTCTATCTCAGAGTCTGCACCACTCTGATTCAGGCAGGGATCAGCCTGTACCTCTACCGGGTCCTGGCGCGCCTGCTGGATCAAAAATATGCCCTGCTCTGCGCTCTGATCTACTTTAATATGGTCCCCAAAATCATCCAGATTCCCGACTTTTCCAATATGCAGCTATGGTTCTTCACTTTGACCGTGCTGTGTCTGATGCATGGCTATCTGCTGCGGGACCGGGAACAGACGGACAGACCCTGGCTGGTCTTTGCCGCAGGTATCTGCATGGCCCTGGAAGTGCTGTCTTATCCCTCCTGCGTCATTCTGTTTCCTTTTTTTCTGGTATATATTTACAGGGCCTCCGGGCAGAAAAAATGGCGGGATACAGGACTCTTTACCGGCGCATGCGCCCTCTGTGCCCTGGTATGGCTGTGTATTATCCTGCGCCATGTGGATCCGGCGGAATTGCTGCGCAATGTAAGATTCCTGCTGGACTTTGACCTGACCCATGAACTTTCCGGTGCCACCCAGGGCAAACTGCCCGGAATTTTCACCAACCTGTTGGGAGGCTGCGCTTTCCTGGCGCCTGTCATGGCCCTGAGCCTTCTGGCCATGATCCCGGTGCGGAAAAAAAATCCGGACTGGGGACGGCGGCAGTGCCTTCCCGTGTTTCTGGTAATGGCCGTATCCCTCTCGGAATGTATTCAACTCTATCTGTGGATCGTGAAAAAGAGCGGCTACGAGGTATATCAACTGCATTTGTTTCTGTTGTTACTGGCAGGGCTGGCCGCCTGGAAAGCTGCGGGGCGACCGGGAAAATACTTTTCCGCAGGCGTCATTGGCACTCTGCTTTCCTATGCGGCGGTGGTCTATATCAGCGATCTGGAGATGTTCTACGCGCTGCCTCACGGAGTATTGGGGATGTTGTTCTGTGCCGTCCTGTTGTCGCTGGCCCTGCAGGAGGCTTTGGGGAAGACTTCCTCCGGATGGATTTACTTCCTGTTGGTGAGCCTGTGCCTGGTGAGCATTTTCGGAAAGGGCTACACACTCCGGGCTGGCCGGAATTACAATGTGGTGCCTGATACGGAAAACATTATGCGGCACGGCCCTGCCATTGGAATCCTATCCGACTATATGAATTGCTATATCTACAACAGCAATTACGAAGACTTTGGAGCCTTTGTGAACCAGGATGACGTGGTGTTGATCGTAACCAACATGGTGACTTCGGCGGGCACCACCCCCTATATGATGACCGGCGCGGAGGTGGCTCATTACTCCATCGTTGATCCCACGGCCTATGACGAAAGGCTGCTCACCTACTGGGAACTGTACCCGGAAAAGCGTCCCAACGTTATTGTGGTGGACTGTTGGTACGGAGAATTGAAGGAAAGCCCGGATAGCTGGATCATGCAGTATATTGAAGGAGAATTTGGCTATACCCAGATGCAGGATGGCCGATATGTGCGGTTTTACCGAAAGTAAGGAAACAAAACCTTTGTCATAAAAAATGAGACTTCACGCGAAGTCTCATTTTCTTTCGTCTCTATATAATATATTGCCTTGGACCAGCTGGCCGCATTACGCGCCCGGTTGGTCCTGACGGCTCATCTCCAGCAGCTTGCTGCGCATCTCGGTCTCAATCCGCAGCAGTTCGGCTTCTGCGCTCTGGCGCTTTGCCCGGCCTTCATCCTGAATCTTCCTCACCTCGTCCAAAGTGCTGATCAGCGTCTGGTTGGTAGCAGTCAATGTCTCGATGTCCACAATGCCCCGCTCAGCCTCCTTAGCCGTTTCCACGGTGGCAATCTTCAGCGCCTCCGCGTTCTTCCGAAGCAACTCGTTGGTCATATTGCTGACTTCCCGCTGGGCCTTGGCCGCGTCTGCGGAATGGTTCAGACCGATGGCGATAACCATCTGGCTCTTCCACAAAGGAATGGTATTCACCAGCGTGGACTGAATCTTTTCGGACATGATGGTGTCGTTGCTCTGGATCAGGCGGATCTGGGGTGCCATCTGCAGAGAGATGGTCCTGGTCAGTTCCAGATCATACAGCTTTTTCTCAAAACGCTCACACATGCTGGAGAAATCCTTGGCCTTCTGGGCGTCCTCCGGCAGACCGCTCTGCTCCGCCTTGGCCAACAGCTCCGCCAGTTCCACATTGCGGGCCTGCTCCAGTTTCTTCTTGCCCGCCAGTATGTACATGGACAATTCCTTAAAATAGTTCAGATTGAGTTCATACATCTTGTCCAGCATGGCCACATCTTTCAGAAGCGTGATCTGGTGTTCCTCCATGACCTTGCAGACCTTGTTGATGTTGACCTCGGCCTTATCATACTTCACCTTCATATTGGACAGCTTATTGCTGCCCTTTTTGAAGAGGCCCAAAAAGCCTTTCTCCTCCTCTTCCTCTTCAAAGGAGCGCAACTCACTCACAACGTCCGTGAGAAGCTGGCCGATTTCTCCCATGTCCTTGGTACGCACGCTGCTCAGAGCATTCTCGGAGAAATCCGCGATCTTTTTCTGGCTCCCTGCACCGTACTGCAGGATCATCTGCGTATTGTTCAGATCAATCTGCTCCACGAAGTCATTCACCATCTTCTGTTCCTCGGGAGACAGTTCCACATTCATCTGCTCTTTCACGGCCTCGGCCACAGATGCGCCGCTGACGGCGGCAGGAACCTCCTGCTCAGACTTGGCAAAGGGCTCCAGTGTCAGGGTCGGCGCCTGCTTTAACATGGTATCCAGTTCACTCATTTTCTTTCTCTCCTTCTGCCGCTCTGGCGGCCCGCTCATAATCTATCAAAATCCCTGCCTTCGCACGGATCCTCACTGTTCTAATTTCGCGTACTCCAACTCTTTGCTGATGCTCTCTTTGGTCAATCCCTCCTGGGCCAGCATGGTCTCCAGCACCTGCGCGTCCGTGGTCACATCGAATACCCTGTTGCGGAACAGATTGTTGAGCAATTCCGTAAACGCCGCATTGATGGTATCCAGTGTTTTCTCAATCTGAACCTTGGCGGAGAGAATGTCCTCCCCGGGCACACTGACCCCGTCAAACTCCTTGTAAGCCTCCACCAGCTTTAAAGTGGTGGGGAGGTAATAATCCATCAGCTTGTGCATCTGGGCCATCTGGTCCGGATATTCCCGCACCTTGTCAAATATCTCCTTCAGCAGGTTCTCCAGCCGGTACAGCTTGGCGGAAATCACCTCGCCCTCAATGGCATCGTTCATATCCCGCAGCTTGCGAATGCACTCCATTCCCTCGGCAACCATCTGGTTCAGTTCCTGCATGCGGGCCTGCTGTTCCCTTTCCACCAGTTCCCCCGGCGTCAATGGACGCTCCTCGGGAGCAGGAAGGGCCTCCCGTTCCCTCAAATGGCGGGAACGCTCCGCATCCTGATACTGCCTGTAGATCACATCGTTCAGCATCAGGGTAGTACCCTGCTCATCCAAATGTCCCTGGGGGAAAATCCCCAGCCGCAGCATCCGCCGCACATCCCGCAGCACCCAGCCTTTGCTGGCCTGGGTTGCCGCCGCCAGCTGGGCGATCTCGGCATACATTTTGCTGCCGCAAAGCTGAATGTAGCGGTCCGCCCGCTTCAGACGCTGATGCTTGGAACTGCCAAGCTGGACCATGCCGAAGAAAAACAGCATGATCAGCGCCCCCACCATCATGGCAGGAACCTCCCAGATCAACAGAGTGGTCAGCAGGATCATCCCTCCGAATCCCATGCCGATGCCGCCGAATACTTTGTACAGGACGCCCGCCACATTGCCCACCCGCTTCGTCTTGACCAGAGGGCCGGGATGCCTCACCGGCATGGGCTGTCTATAGGGAATATTGCCGCCCGCACCGCCCTGGCCTCCGAAAAAGCCGCGTCCCGGCTGCCCCGGCTGACCGCCCTGGGGAACTGCCCGTCCGGGAGGCGGCGCCGCCGGACCTCTGGTACTCCAACTGGCGCTGAAATGCTGGTGCTGTTTCTTCCAGTTTTCCCAGTTCTGCCGCATCTGCTCCTTCTGACGATTATTCCGCTCCGTGCCTTCGGGACTGCCGCCCATAAAGGTATAGTTGGCCTCGCGGATGGCATTGTTTACCGTCTGGCCCACCAACTCATTCAGATTTTTAAAATCGCCGCTGTTCAGCCCTTCCGACAAAGCGTCACGGAATTGCTCTCCCAGGGTGTTGCTGCCCATATTTTCACTCATTGACCTCAAACCTCATCCATACCGGCCTGTATTGCGCTTGCATGTTCTAAAAAGAGTTACCCTTTCTCCCCATTATCACACATTATACGCAGCTTCGCAATATCTTTATAAAATTTTAAGAGCTATCGGTCCATCTCTGCCACCCGGCCCACAGACTGATGTTCTCTGATAATGCCGTCTATCTCTTTCAGATCCGTGGACAGCAGGTCACCGGGAATGGTATTTTTCAGCGCGCTGGTGGCATTGCCGTACCGCAGCGCTCTCTGATAATCCCCTTCACCAGACAGCAGACCGTAAAGTACCCCTGAAATATAGGCGTCCCCGCTGCCGATCCGATCCACCACCTCGATATCCGCATAGGGCGGTTCTTCATAATAAGTATCCTCCCGGGCGCTGTATATGATGGAACCGAAGGTGTGGCGTTTGGGGCTGTGTACCACCCTCTGGGTGGAAGCCACGATGGAGATGGGATACTCCTGGGTAAAACTCTTCATAATCTCCCTGGCGCTTCCCTCTTTTAAGAAAGTAAGACGCGCCGTATCCTCGGAGCAGAAAAACACATCCACATAGGGAAGGATGTGCTCGATACACTCTTTGGCCTCGGCCCCGGTCCACAGGTTCCCCCGGAAATTCACATCAAAGGAGATCAACGTCCCCTGGGCCTTGAACCGCCGGATCATCTCTATGGCCGTCTCCCGTAACTGGGGACTCAGGGCCAGGGTGATGCCGCTGGTGTGGAAGCAGCGCGCCGCCTGGTAGAGGCTGTCGTCATAGTCCGCCACGGTCAGCTTGTTGACGGAAGTGTTCTTCCTGTCATAGACAATTCTGGGCTTACGGGGATAAGCGCCGCTCTCATAATAGTACACCCCCAGCCGGGCATCTCTGTCCTGATCATAGACCAGGTAGTCGTCACTGACCCCGCAGAGACGGACACGGTTCTTGATATAGGTGCCCAGATCGTTGGCAGGCAATTTTGAGATAATGCCGCAGCGCAGGCCCAGCATGGCCGCGCCGGTGATGGCGTTCAGTTCCGCGCCCCCCGCCTGCTTTCCCAGGGTGTCCCCTCTGGCGATCCTCTCATTGTCCGGCGGCGACAGACGGAGCATCAGCTCTCCCAGGGACAACAGGTCAAACTCTTTTTTCATATGCGTACCTTGCCTTTCTGAATTCATATCCCGCATCTGCCCCACAGTCCCCTGATCCAGGGCCTGCGCTGCAGCCTCCGGTCAGGAATCGGCACTATGTCCCGGAAGATGCCGTCATACAACCTTTTTCCTGTGGGATATATGGTCGTGGTTTACCAGTAAACTCATTTTAGCACATTTTCATAACACGGTAAAGGTAAATGCCGCTTTGTTACTCCTCCGTTTCGTGCGCCCGGCAGCACGTTTCCTTCAGGAGATTTTCATCCACCAGCGCCTTCATGGCCTCCAGAAGCTGCTCCGTATCCTCCAGCAGGGCCTGAGCGTCCTTCTCAATAACATTGCTCTTCTTGTATTTATAGGTAAAAAAGGGATTGCCGTAAGCCGTGAAACGCAGCTTGTCCCCATAGGGCTTCATAAAGCCGGGGATCCGCTCCGGGGCAATGGGCGCATCGGGCCGGAATGTGAAGAGAATCCGCTCGTTTTTTCCCTTCAGTTCCGTCATATAAAGCCTGTGGGCCGCCACCCGGATCAGAGCGATCCGCAGCAGGTTTTCCACGGATACGGGTACTTCCCCGAAGCGGTCCAGCAGCTCGTCCCGCATATCGTCCCGCTCCCGGACGTTTTCAATGCCTGCAATACGCTTGTAAATATCCAGTTTCTGCACCTCGTTGACAATATATTCCGGCGGAATAAACGCATCCACGTCCAGATCCACAATGGTGGCAAAATCCGCCGCCGTGGTAATTCCCTTTCTGCGCTGCACCGCCTCGTTCAGCATCTTGCAGTACAGGTCATAGCCCACCGCTTCCATATGGCCATGCTGCCGCATACCCAGCAGATTGCCCGCTCCCCGAATCTCCAGGTCCCGCATGGCGATCTTGAAGCCGCTTCCCAGATCCGTGAACTCCCGGATGGCCGCCAGCCTTTTTTCCGCCACTTCCTTCAGCATCTTATCCCGCTTGTACATCAGAAAGGCATAGGCCGTCCTGTTGGAACGTCCCACCCGCCCCCGGAGCTGATAAAGCTGAGACAGACCCAGATTGTCCGAATCATGGATGATCATGGTGTTCACATTGGAAATGTCCAGTCCTGTCTCGATGATGGTGGTGGATACCAACACGTCGATTTCCCCGGCGATAAAGTCCACCATGATCCGCTCCAGTTCATGCTCCTTCATCTGCCCGTGGGCATAGGCCACCGTGGCCTCCGGCACCAGCGCCGCAATGCCCGATGCGATATCCGCGATATTGTTCACCCGGTTATATACATAGAATACCTGGCCCCCCCGGCCCATCTCCCGGACAATGGCCTCCCGGACCATCTCCTCGTTATACTCGCAGACAAAAGTCTGTATGGGCAGCCGCTCGTCCGGCGCTTCCTCCAGCACGCTCATGTCCCGGATGCCGATGAGGCTCATGTGGAGGGTGCGGGGAATGGGGGTAGCTGTCAGGGTCAGCACGTCCACATTCTCTTTCAGCTTCTTGATCTTTTCCTTGTGTGCCACGCCGAAGCGCTGTTCCTCGTCGATAATCAGCAGCCCCAGATCCTTGAATTTCACATCTTCCGACAATACCCGGTGGGTACCGATCACAATGTCCACCAGGCCCTTTTGCAGATCCGCCACGGACTTCCTGATCTCCCCCGGAGTGCGGAACCGGGACAGCAGTTCCACCCGCACCGGAAAGTCTTTCATTCGCTGGGCAAAGGTATTGTAATGCTGTTGAGCCAGGATGGTGGTGGGCACCAGATATACCACCTGCTTGCCCTCCTGTACGGCCTTGAATGCCGCCCGGATGGCAATCTCCGTCTTGCCGTACCCCACATCACCGCAGATCAGCCGGTCCATGATTCTGCCGCTCTCCATGTCCGCCTTGGTATCGGCGATGGCTGCCAACTGATCCTCTGTCTCCTCAAAGGGAAACATCTCCTCAAACTCCCGCTGCCACACTGTATCCTTGCCGTACTGATATCCCTCACTCTGCTGCCGCAGGGCGTAGAGTTCCACCAGATCCCCTGCCACCTGGTCCACGGCGGTACGCACTCTGGACTTGGTGCGGTCCCACTCCTTGGTGCCCAGCTTGTTCAGCTTGGGCCTTCCCCCTTCCGCCGCGGCATATTTCTGAATTACATCCAGGCCGGTGGCCAGCACATAGAGATTGCCGCCGTCACGGTACTCGATCTTCATATAGTCCTTGACCACTTTTTCCACTTCCACCTTTTCAATGCCCCGGTAGATGCCCAGCCCGTGGGTCTCGTGCACCACGTAGTCCCCCACCTTCAGTTCGTGGAAATCATTGATTTTCTGCCCCTGGTACAGCTTTTTTTTCTTTTTCTTCTTCTCCGCGCCGAAAATATCGGACTCGGCGATCACCACATATTTAATCAGGGGATATTCAAATCCTTTGTTCACATGGCCGTAGTAAGTCACCACCTCCCCCGGCTGCACCTCCCTAAAGGGATCTTCCGTGTAGACGGCTGTGAGTTCATACTCCCGCAGGTCCTGGGCCAGACGCCTGGCCCGGGTGCGGGAACCGGACAAAAGCAGGACCCGGTATCCCTGCCTGCGGTAACGGATCAGATCTTTTACCAGAGCCTCGAAACTGTTGTTGTAGGGCGACACGTTGCGGGCGGACATCATGACCCGGGAGACGGGCCGCAGCAGGCTGTTCTTCCCGTCCATGGTGGCCAGGGAAACCACCGGGGATTTCAGGCAGCGGGCCATAACCTGCTCCCTGCCGTACAGGATGTCCATCTGCCCCGGCAATACATAACCCTTCTGGGCCCGCTGTCCCATGCTCTCACGAAACTCCATTTCCACTGCGTCCGCGTGTTCGGCAATCCGCCCCGGCTCATCCAGGAAGAACACCAGCCCCGTGCACCCCGTTCTCAGGGACTCTTCCGCCCGCTGCAGCAGTTCCGGCAAAGTCAGAGTGTCCTGGTAAAAATAGCGGATATAACTTTCCAGATTGGCTTTGGACTGGAATTCCAGCAGCTGTTCCTTAAGTTCCGCCACCTGGGTACTGACCCGATGAGCCGCCTCCGTCTCAAAGGCCTCCCGCAGCTTCTTCTCCTGGGCCTTGGCATCCTCCTGAATCCGACTGACGCCCTCCTCCAGGCGCTGCCTGTCCATAACGAATTCCGCCGCCGGATAAACGGTGACACTCTCCAGCTTTTCAATGGAGCGCTGACTCAGCACGTCAAAGGAACGAATGGACTCCACCTGGTCCCCCCACAGTTCGATGCGGTAAGGATTTTCTTCCGTCAGATCATAGATATCCACGATACCGCCCCGAACGGAGAACTGTCCGCTGCTTTCCACCTGGGCCGCTTTCTCATAGCCCATGTCCACCAGACGCCTGGACAGCGCCGCCTCATTCAGGGTCCCGCCGTTCTCCACTCTCAGAATATCCTTTTCCGGGTCCCATTGCACCTGGGGCGTCATCAATGCCGCAAAGGTCGTAACCAGCGTCAGGGGCCTGCCCTCCGCAATCCGCCGCAGCGCCCGCACCCTCTCCCGGGTCAACTGGTTGCCGTGGATATCCGCCTGGAAAAAGATCAGGTCCTTGGCGGGATAGAGAAGAACGTTTCTATCATAGAAACGGTATTCCTCATAGAGTTCCCTGGCCTTTAAATCACTGTAAGTAACGATGACCCTATAACGCAGGCCATCGGACAATCCGTAAATCATATGCAGTTTCTGAGAATCCACACAGCCGGACAGCCCCAGACAAAGCGGCTCCCTTTTTTTCAGCTTCTCCCGTATTTCTTCAAACTCCCCCAGTTCCCGCAGAGGCGCCCTCAGTGCTTCCATCCCTATCCTCCGTCTTCTTTTTTGCCTTTTTCTTCGCGTTAAAAGCGTTCATCGCTTTATCCGCACCCTCCGACACCATGATCCCGACTGCCTCCGCAGCCCTCCCGATACTCTCATCCACACTCTCCCGCTCTTCCTTCGGAAAATGTCCCAATACGTAATCTACCAGGTCCCACTCTTTCGGTTTTTCTCCGACACCCATCCTGATCCGCTGAAACCGGTCCGTCCCAAGATGTTGTATAATATTTTTCAGCCCGTTATGCCCGCCGGCGCTTCCCTTTTTCCTGATCCTGATTCCGCCAACTTCCAGTGAAATATCATCTGAGATAACAATAAGCTCTTCCCCGGCATCTATCTTATAATAGTCAATGACTTCCCGTACACTCTCCCCGCTCAAATTCATATATGTCTGCGGTTTTACGAGAATCACCCGCTGTCCTTCGATTATGCCCTTTCCAAACAGCGCCTTAAATCCTCTTTCCCTCACTGCTATACTATATTTCTCCGCAACCCTGTCTATCACATCAAAACCGATATTATGTCTTGTATTTTCATACTTTTTTTCCGGATTCCCGAGCCCGACAATACAATACACTTTTCCGTCTCCCCTTTCCCAGCCATCTTTTTTCTTTTTCCAAATCCCAAACATCCCCAAGATTTCCCCACTTCATTTCCTATCCTCTGCAATCCTGGCATTTTCAAGGCGTGCTTGTCTCCAAAACAAGTCTTCCCCATTCTACCAAACCCGTACTCATTCCACAAGTAAATTCTTCCACGTAAAGAAAGCCGCAAAAATGCGGCCTCCTTTTCCAATTCATTTGTAGTGGATTTTTCTTATGTCATTTCCTCTTGGATCATTCTGTCATATCTTCAAAGTCCGGCTCCAGCTGTGCTTTCTCATATCCTTCTAAAATAATGGATTGGATCTTCTCTCTTGTGTCCGAGTTGATGGGATGTGCGATATCT
>OFFV01001240.1_pt1 | contig 15645 bp, 22 predicted proteins | sample 1521461 | NCBI WGS metagenome assembly OFFV01 (sample SAMEA3504120, study PRJEB24116) | mouse gut metagenome | biome: mouse gut; feature: mouse-associated habitat; material: faeces | place: Denmark | collected 2011 | reverse complement strand
TGACAGGACAATTAAAAGAGGTTTTCGGCAGTTATGCAAATGACAGGCGGCAGCAGGGCGCGGGAAAGATTGTTGTTGAGGTTATGACAAAAGCGGATCACGCCGCCTTGCATGAACTGGCAAAGCTGGACATTGAAAGGATCGCGCGGGCAGCAGGCGCGGCAATGCCGAAAAGTGCCTGTATTGTCGCGCGACGCGGCGTGAGAACACAGCAGGAAACAGGGCTAAAACAAATAAACGAAATGTTACAGGAGATAAAAGGGGCTGAAAGAGAAAATGAAGCAATAAAGTGGGGGCTGATTGCGGAGGGATATGCAAATGGTATGTTCTGCGGCGATCTTATGAGCAAAAGCGAACTGCACGACGTGATACAGGTAATAGATCAGACATTCGCAAAAGCAGAACTTCGGATCAAAGCCGCGCGCCGCCCTTTTTGGAAGCGCATGTGGAAAGGGGCGAAAAGAAAGCGGGAGAAAAAGAGTATAAAAAAGAAAGTGAAAGAGATCGGGCGCGCGCTGGATTTTATGGGATTTTTATTCAGACGGACGCGGACGACGATCAGAAAAGCGATATTGTACCGGATCACGCGCAAGGCGCGGAAAGTTGCAAAGAAAGAAAAGGTCAACTGGTACGACGCTTCAAGCATTATCAGCCGCATGGGGTACTTTAGGCACACGGACGCACACAACGTCTATCTGGATCGCGTAAAGCCCTATGTAAATATAAAAAAGCTGAAAAGAATAGTCTCAAACCATGAGAGGAAAGGAAGGGTATGCTATGGAAATTAAGTGGCAGATCGGCGAAACCTACGAAACAGACCGCCCCGCAGACATTGAAAAGGGCGCGGATCGGGTAAAGGTACGCCGGAACATCAAGAGAGAAACACGCACAGCAGACAGCATACGGCGCAAAGTTTGGGTATATGAATATGCAAACATGACGCTGGCACAATTCGACACATACAAAGCGCAGCTTGCGGAACTGGAAAGCCCGCTGGCTAAACTTATCACGGAAAACAACACACAGCAGCTTGAAGGCACAGCGGCACTTTATGAGGAATTGCTGGAGGTAAAAGACAGCCAGCAGGCAATCATGGAGGGGATCGCGGCAGTATATGAAATGGGGGTAAGTGTAGAATGAAAAATATTTACATCAAGTTAGTGATTGCGGGAAGGGGCATTGCAACCATTCCCGCGCGGGACATTGTAGGCGTAGCCGCAGGCGTTATCATAAAAGGCGCAGAAAACGGCGAAGAGTATATCACGATCGGGGACGTACCGGAAAAGCACAGGGCGGCAGTTATCGCGGCACTGGAAGCGGACGGGTACGACGAACACGGCGAGCCGATCGAATAAGGAAGGGGTGGAGAGTATGACATATACAAACGTATTCACAGACAAATATAATGCGGCAACGGGCGCGATCGTCGCGGTGCTGACCGCAATTTTCGGTACATACTGGTATGTGTTCGCGGCGTTTCTTGCGCTGAATGTGATCGACTGGATCACGGGCTGGATCAAGGCGAACAAAAAGAAAGAGGAAAGCAGCAAAGTGGGCGCAATCGGCGCAGTCAAGAAGTTAGGCTACTGGGCGGTGGTGCTTGTGGCGTTTCTGATTGCGTCCGTATTCGTACACTTCGGAAAAGATATGCTGGGCGTTGATTTATCGTTCCTTAATCTGATCGGCTGGTGGGTGCTTGCCATGCTGATTGTGAACGAAGCCCGCAGCATTTTGGAAAACCTTGTGGAACTGGGGTATAAAATCCCCGAAGTGCTGATTAAGGGGCTGGCGGTTACGGAAAAGCTGATCGAAGCCGGAATTGACATTTTAGGCACAGACGACGAAAAGAAAGAGCCGTCGGACGATACAGGCGGCAAAGCAGACAGATAAACACAGAAACGGGCAAACAAAGCCCCCGCACAGACGACACAAAGCCTTTGCGGGGGCTTTCTCTATTTTCGGAAAGGACGGTACAGCATGAGCGAGCATACAAAGGATTTACAGCCGGAGGAACTGGCAGAACTTAAAAGAAAGGTGGCAGGAATGGACGACGACGCGCTGGCAGAGTTTAGAAACGGCTTCGATCCCGACAAAATGGGATTTTATGGAGAGGAAGGGGCGGCAGAATGAACATAAACAGGCAGTATATAACAAAGATCAATTTCACGGATAAAAACAACGTGGCACGGATCAAATATATCGTGATCCACTACTTCGGCGGGCTTTCTACCGCTTTACAGCTTGCGGAATACTGGGCGCGGGAATATGCGGGCGCGTCGGCGCATTATGCCATAGGGCATGAGGGCGAAATATTCCAGATCGTAGAGGACGACGACGTGGCGTGGCATTGCGGCGCGAAAAGTTACAAACACGCCGCCTGCAGGAATACTAATTCAATCGGCATAGAAATGGCGGTAAAGAAAAAGGACAGCAGTACAAAGAACGCCACGGACAAAGACTGGTATTTTACGCCGCAGACCGTAGCCACAGCGGTGGAACTGACGCGCCAGCTGATGAAAAAATACAATATCCCCGCTGAAAATGTGATCCGGCACTATGACGTTACGGGGAAAATCTGCCCGAACCCGTATTATTATAATCTGTTTGAAAGCACATGGCAGACTTTCAAGGCAGCAATCAGCGCGCCGGAAGCACAGGACGCGGCGGCAGCATTAACGCCGATCATGGGGCAGGCACAGGCGACAAAAGAGCGGATCGCCGCCTATATCGCAAGCAAAAACCCGCTGGCGGCTTCCTATGCGGCAGAACTGGCGGCGGCGTACATAGAGGAAGGACGCGCCGAAGGAGTGCGCGGGGACATAGCCGCCGCCCAGTCCGTGCTCGAGACGGGGAACTTCACTTTTGCCGGATCAGCAGTCACGCTGGATCAGAATAATTTCTGCGGTATGGGCGTAACAACGCGGGGCATGAAAGGAAACAGCTTCGCCACCATGCGCGAGGGAGTGCGGGCGCAAATACAGCACTTGAAAGCATACGCAACCGCCGATCCGCTGGTTGGGGATTGTGTCGATCCCCGATACAAATGGGTGGAAAAAGGCTGCGCGCCGTATGTGGAATGGTTAGGGCAGAAAGAAAACCCGAAGGGGAAAGGATGGGCGGCAGGCGCGGACTACGGGGCGAAAATAAAGCGCGTTTTGTCCGCTATGATAGAAAACACCAGCACGGCAGAAAAACCCGCCACAGGCGGCGCAGGGAACGCCACACAGGGCGAAAACGCGGCAGGGGTAAGACAGACCGCCGGAAGCCTTAAAATCATCTACACGGGCGCGGACGGCGTAAACTATCGGGCAACGCCGGACTATGCAGCGCAGGCGGCAGGACAGGCACACGCGGGCGACGTTTTCACGGTAGTGGGAGAGTCTGGCGACTTCTACGAATTAAAGGCGGGCTGGTATCTGACAAAAAGACAGGATTTAGTGGAACTGATCGAGATAGCATAAAACAGGGCAATAAAAACGGGCAATCTTGCCGCCACAGGGCAGCAGGAAAGCCCGTTTTTTTATTTTTCGTATTCCATAATGTCCGACGGCTGACAGTCTAAAAAATCACATATTTTACAAAGCACGTCGGTGGTGGTCGTTTCCCCTTTTGAAAGTTTTGCAAGCGTCGGCGCAGATACAACAGACAAAAGATCGGTTTTTTTCATGCCGCGCCGCGTGAGTAAATCAAAAAGTTTATAATATTTCATCATACAGGACACTTCCCTTCATTTGAATTTGATAATATTAGCATACACTAATAAAATATAAATGTCAACATAAAAAATATTAAAGATATTTAATAAAAAGGATTGACAGATATATAAAAGAGTGCTAATATATAATTAAATAAAGCGAAATAAATATAAAATAATACTAATTTAAAGGAGAAAAACAAAATGAACAAAGAGCAGAGAGAATATATAAAAGCACAAGCGGAACTGGCAGCAGCGGAAGAGCAGGAAAGAAAACTGGAAGCGGAATTTCTGAAAAAGCGGGGATATGATGTAGCAAGTATTTATTGCATAGAGAATGAAAGCGAATTTGACAGATTGAATGAAGAATTTGCGGAAGAACCAGAAGAAAAGAAAGCATGGGATAGGGTGTGCAAGGCTAGAGATAAAAAGCTGGAAGCGGAAGAAAAATTGATACAGTACGCACTATCCATTATACCAATGAAAAAGGAAAGAGAGATTTTGAGAAAAGCAGCAAAGACAAACTGGAAAACAAGACAAGAAATGCTAACAATAGTTATGAAGTTAGATACAAAAACAGTTAGGGCATAAAGAAAGAAGGCGGGGCAGCAGCCCCGCCGGAAAGGGAAAAGGGAAAGAAAATGTTAGCACAAAATTTTAATGAGTTTGTAGAGGTTATGACGGAAGCAGAGAGAAAGGCACTGAACACGGAAGCGGGGCAGGAATTGACAGAAAAACTTCTGCAAATGAAGCTGGAACAAAACCCGAACATGACGGCAGAGGAATGGAAGCAGACAAAAAGCGAATTTATGACATTTATATTCTATATGTTTGTAAAGGAAACGCCGGAAGCAATGAAAGAACTGGGGCAGCACGTTTGGAATGAATTACGGAAAGTATAAAAGGCGGGCGGGGCAATAGTCCCGCCTTAAAATTTACCCATTGAGTAAAAAACTGTTGACATAGCTACTCAATGGGTATATAATATAATTGTAGCAAGGGAATAGCAGGAAAGGAGAACACAATGGAGAGTAACGAAATGACAAATAATCAGTTTAAAGGAATAATAAAAATGATTATGGCACTTATCAGAAACGACACACCGAAAGAGGAATTGCTGGAATACTTGCAAGAATTGATCGAATAGTAACAGAATAAAGGGACACACAAGGGCGGCACCCAAAACTTCCTGCTATGCCGCCCAAGTGCTTATATGAATAATAGCAGGGAGAAATAAGAAAGTCAAGGGGGCGAGGGAATGACAATAGAGGACGCAAGAAAAAGCTGCGGCATGTCGCGGAAAGACGTTGCGGAATGGCTGGAAATACCGTATAGGACATTGACGAACTGGGAGAACGGGGAAAGACAATGCCCACCGTATATAGAAAAGCTGATCGTGGAAAAAATATTGACAGGAAAAACAGAAAAGCAGGAAGACATGGAAAAGGGCGGCACTGTTTAGCCGCCCTTTGCTGACCGTTAATTTTGTTCTATATCAAGAAAGACAATTTTTAAGGAAGCCCCAAACTTTTTCCCGTCCTGCCCGCCGTATACTTGAAAATCATCTATTTTATAGGGGCGGTCGGCGTTTGTGTCAACATGGGGAACAAATTCCTTCGGGACATTCCCTATAATATAATCATTTACTTTTACATAATACGCCGGATCGCCTTCATAAAAGTATTTTTCGAGCGTAACGACGTGATCGCAGTCAAACGGGGGATCACGAAACAATATACGGCGAAGGATCGTCTGGCGTGATCGTACTTTTCCGCTTTCATTTGAAAATGTAACGCCAGCGACGGGGAAAGAAATAGATTTTGTATCACGATCAGCGGCAGGATTTACGGAAATATCACGCTGGGGCTTTCCTTCAGCAGCGGAAGCGGCGGCTTCCTGCGGATCGGATTTTGTTTTAAAGGGGATAATAAGCAAAACGCCGACAGCGAAACAAATAAAACCGACGAGGACACCATATTGAGCAAGACCAACAAAGCCACCGAGTAAAAACATGATACCCCAAAAAATAGACGCGGATTTTCTTTTCATAAATATGTACCTTCCTTGAAAATATTTGCCAGCCCGTAACTGCCGACCTTTAACACAATTTATCGCATTTAATGTGTTAATGTCAAGTATATTGCTGAATATTAGCACAAAAAAAGGGAAGCGATAAAGTGAAAATATACGATTATGGGGGCAAAAAGAATATATGCGGGGAACGCATACGGGAAGCGCGCGTCATTCAAAGAATGTCGCAAAGCGAACTGGCGGCAAAAATGCAAGTGGCGGGGATAACGATTGAACGCGACAGCATAAGCCGCGTGGAGATCGGGACACGTTTTGTCGCCGATTATGAATTGAAGATATTTGCAAAAGTTTTGAATGTTGATGTTGTGTGGCTGCTTGCAGATAAAGAGTAAAAACGCCGTAGAGGGGAACGCCTGCGGCGTTTTTCAGAAAGGCGGCACAGATGAAAGAAAAAGAGTTTAAACACATGACATACAATGACAGGCTGCGGCTTGACGCGCTCATAAGGGCAAAGCACAAGCCCAAAGAGATCGCGGAAATATTACATAAGCATATAAGCACGATATACAGGGAACTGGGGCGCGGAAGGTATATGCACACAAATAGCGATCTGACAGAGGAAGAACGCTACAACCCAGACGAAGCAGACCGGAAAGCGCGGGAAAATCTGAAAGCAAAGGGCGCGGGGCTGAAAATAGGAAACGACGTTAAACTTGCGAATTTTCTTGAAGATTTAGTGATAGAACAAAAGTATTCGCCGGACGCTGCACTGGCAAAGGCGCGGCAGCAGCAGGAAAACTTTTCTACTATGATATGCACAACCACTTTTTATTCCTATATTGATAAAGGAATATTTCTAAAGCTGACAAATAAGGATTTACCAGTTAAAAAGGATCAGAAGCGGAAATATCGGAAAGTGAAACAGTCGCGCCCCAGCAAAGGGGAGAGCATAGAGAACAGACCGGACGAAATAGACACACGGGAAGAAATGGGACACTGGGAAATGGACACGGTAAAGGGGAAGCAGGGCGTTACAAAGTCCTGCTTGCTTGTGCTGACAGAGCGGAAAACGCGGGACGAAATAGTGGCAAAGCTGCCGGATCAAAAAGCGGAAAGCGTCGTCAACGCGCTGGATCGGTTAGAAAAGAAGTGGGGCGATATGTTCTATAATGTATTTAAAAGTATAACAGTAGATAACGGATCGGAATTTGCGGACTATGAGGGCATGGAAAAATCATGCTGCCGCGAGGGAAAGAGGACTACAATATATTATTGCCACCCGTATAGCAGCTATGAGAGGGGAAGCAATGAAAATCAAAACAAGATGATCCGGCGGCATATTCCAAAGGGGACGGATTTTGACGACAAGACGGACGAAGAGATCGAGCAGATCGAAGGCTGGATCAACGAATATCCCCGCCGGACGCTGGGCTATTGCAGCAGCAAGGAACTGTTTGAAAAGGAACTGGCGGCGATATAATAACAAATATGTGAATATTGCACAAGAAAACAGCTATTTCTTTTGTGCAATATGGAGAACCGGAAAAAATCGAAAAATCTTTCGCATTTAATGTTGACATTTTCAAAAGGCACATTGATCGAAAAATCTGCTTGCGAATTTCCGCAGCCTGTGGTATCATAAATAACCGTGATATACTAACATGACGTAAAGTCAATCATCCTTGCTCCGACACCAGTGTGCGGGGCCAGAGACCAAAAGGAGGAAACGAAGCATGAACAAATACGAATTAGCCGTTGTTGTCAGCGCGAAGATCGAAGACGACGAGAGAGCCACTGTTGTAGAGAAAGCGAAGGCTCTGGTAGAAAGATTCGGCGGACAGATTACCAATGTTGACGACTGGGGTAAGAAGAGGTTAGCCTACGAAGTCCAGAAAATGAAAGAGGCTTTCTACTATTTCATCCAGTTCGACGCGGAGAGCAGTGTTCCGGCAGAGATCGAGAGCCGTATCCGTATCATGGATAATGTCATCAGATATCTGTGCGTAAGACGAGACGAGAAATAGAAAGAGGAATCTATGAACAAAGTAATATTGATGGGGCGTTTGACAAGAGATCCTGAGGTGAGATATTCCCAGGGCGATAACGCTACGGCAGTTGCAAGATATACATTGGCCGTGGACCGCAGATTCAATCGTAATAATGACGACCAGACAGCGGATTTTATTAACTGTGTTGCTTTTGGCAGATCGGGCGAGTTCGCCGAGAAGTATCTGCACAAGGGCACGAAGATTGCGATCACGGGTCGTATCCAGACGGGCAGCTATACCAATAAGGATGGCGTGAAGGTGTATACAACAGACGTTGTAGTAGAAGATCAGGAATTTGCCGAGAGCAAGAACAGTGCCGGAAGCGCTGATAACAGTGGATTTGCTCCTGCAGGCAGACCTGCACCGGCAGCAGCCGGAGACGGTTTCATGAATATTCCTGACGGAATTGATGAGGAACTGCCGTTCAACTAATTGTTTGATTTTAGAAGGAGGCAATAACCATGGCATTTAATAAAACAGACAGGCCGGATTACCCTGCAAAGAAAAAGGGCGGAATGCGCAGAAGGAAGAAAGTTTGTGTATTCTGCGGTAAAGATAATGTGATCGATTATAAAGATACGAATAAGCTGAAAAGATATGTATCTGAGAGAGGCAAGATTCTTCCGAGAAGAATCACCGGTAACTGTGCGAAGCATCAGCGTGCACTGACCGCAGCGATCAAGCGTGCAAGACACGTGGCGCTTATGCCTTATGTTCAGGACTGATCAACTGGCACAGAGCATGACAGAGAATGTTATTGACAGGAGCTTCCGCATCTGAGTGGTGCGGGGCTCCTTTTAAAATGGTGCGTACACTATAATGTCATATCGTAGAGAAAAAAGTCTATATCTTGGAGTAGCATACATCTTCAAAAAATGCTATACTTATGATGGTGTGTAACTAAGGGGCCAGTGCGGCAATTTATACGAATATTTCGGAATGGATGAAAATTGATGAAGAACAGCATTAAGCTAAAAGGAAGAATGAAGTCTTACCTGCAGTCTTCTTTGTATCTGGGTTTTTTACTGATGGCTGTGAATGTCCTGATCTATTTCATAGATTACAGGGCGGGCGTCGTGCTCAGTATTTTTATCGTGCTTTATATTTCCATCATTCTTTATATGATGTTTTATAATAAGCCGGTGATCATGAATGAACTGGTCAGTTTTGCCACGCAATACGGGCAGATCCAGAGAAGACTCCTGCGGGATCTCGAGCTGCCTCATGCGCTGTTGGACGAAGCGGGCAAGGTGATCTGGACCAATATCGCATTTGAGAGGCTGGTCCATCAGGAGAAGGGATACCGCAAGTCTGTCACGACGCTGTTTCCGTCTATTACCAGGGATAAGCTCCCGGGAGGGGAAGGGGAGGACGAGGTCGAGTTTGACGTCGAGTATGAGAACGGCAATTTTATCGCCAAGCTGAAGAAGATCTCCCTGCGCGAGATGGCTGAGAACAGTGATATCATCGAGGCCAAAGGATATGACGGTTATCTGATCGCCCTGTATCTGTTCGACGAGACGGCGCTGAAGATCGCCCTGCGGGAGGTGGACAACCAGTCTCTGGCGGTGGGCCTGATCTATCTGGACAACTATGACGAGGCGCTGGAGAGTGTAGAAGAAGTCAGAAGATCGCTGCTGATCGCGCTGATCGACCGGAAGGTGAATAAGTACATTGCCGCGCTGGACGGCATCTGCAGGAAGCTGGAGAAGGATAAATATTTCGTCATCATGCGCAAGGAGGCGGCGCTGCATCTGCAGGAGAGCCGGTTCGACCTGCTGGAAGATGTGAAGACGGTCAACATCGGCAATGAGATGGCGGTCACGATCAGTATCGGTATGGGCTATAATGGCCTGAGCTACTCACAGAATTACGAGTTTGCGCGCAATGCCATTGATATTGCGCTGGGACGGGGCGGAGACCAGGCTGTAGTCAAGGTGCCGGAGAATGTTACATATTACGGCGGCAAGAGTCAGCAGATGGAGAAGAGCACGCGTGTCAAGGCGAGAGTCAAGGCACATGCGTTTAAGGAGATCGTCGCCGTCAAGGATGAAGTGTATGTTATGGGACACCGGATGGGAGACGCGGACAGTTTCGGCGCTTCCGTAGGTATCTACAGGATTGCCAGGACGCTGGACAAGCCGGCGCATATCGTCCTGAACGATATCGGCAGCTCCATGCAGCCCATGGTGGATATGTTCCGGGATAACAATGAATATGAAGAGGATATGATCATCAATAATGCGCAGGCATTGGAGATGGTAGGCAATAATGCGGTACTGGTGGTGGTGGATGTCAGCAAGCCCAGCATCACGGAGTGTCCGGAGCTTTTGAAGCGCTGTAAGTCGGTGGTGGTGCTGGATCACCACAGGCAGGGAGCGGAGATCATAGAGAATGCTACACTGTCCTATATTGAGTCCTATGCTTCATCGGCCTGTGAGATGGTATCGGAGATTCTGCAGTACACCAGCGATACGCTGCGGCTGCGACCGGAAGAAGCAGACTGTATGTATTCGGGCATTATGATAGATACCAACAACTTTATGACCAAAACAGGCGTCCGGACTTTTGAAGCGGCGGCATTTTTGCGGCGTAACGGCGCCGATGTGACCCGCGTGAGGAAGATCTTCCGGGACGATGCGGCAGAATATAAGGCGAAGGCGTATGCTGTCAGCCATGCGGAGATCTACAGGACATGCTATGCGATCTCGATCTTCCACGGAGACAATCTGGCCAGCCCGACCGTGATCGGTGCGCAGGCTGCCAATGAACTGCTGAATGTCAAAGGGATCAAGGCCAGTTTCATTCTCACGCCGTACAACGGCATGATCTATATCAGCGCACGTTCGATTGACGAGGTGAATGTACAGGTCATCATGGAGAGAATGGGCGGCGGCGGGCATCTTAACATAGCGGGAGCCCAGATTGAGAACGGTACGCTTGAAGAAGGCATTGCCTCGATCAAGAGAACGCTCGACGCGATGATCGCAGAAGGCGAATTAGACGGATGACGGATACACGAGGAGGAGAATATGAAAGTTATATTATTACAGGATGTGAAATCACTTGGTAAGAAGGGCGAGATCGTCAACGTGAGCGACGGCTACGCGAGAAATTTCGTACTGCCGAAGAAGCTGGGCGTGGAGGCCAATACCTCCAATATGAATGATCTGAAGCTGCAGAAGGCCAATGCGGATAAGGTCGCGCAGGAACAGCTGGAGGCGGCCAGAGAGCTTGCCGCGCTGCTGGAGACGAAAGAAGTGGTATTGAAGATGAAGTCCGGAGAGGGCGGCAGGGCCTTCGGTTCGGTCTCTTCGAAGGAGATCGCAGCGGCGGCGATGACACAGTGCGGTCTGGAACTGGATAAGAAGAAGATCCAGCTGCCGGAAGCGATCAAGGCGCTGGGTGTCTATGAAGTGAATGTCAAGCTGCATACGAAAGTGACCGGCAGGCTCAAAGTGAAGGTTGTGGAAGAGTAAGCGCGGCGGCCTGCGGGCAAAGACAGCGGCAGAAGATAAATACAGGCAGGGGACGGACAGATGGAAGAAGCATTGTTAAAAAGAATATTACCGCACAGCATGGAAGCGGAGCAGTCCGTCATCGGCTCCATGATCATGGACAGGGAGGCGATCATCGTAGCTTCCGAGATCGTCCTTGGTGATGATTTTTATAACAAACAATACGGCGTGGTCTTTGACACGATGGTAGAGCTCAACGACGAGGGCAAACCGGTAGATCTGGTTACGCTGCAGGACCGGTTGAAAGAGAAGGATGTGCCGCCGGAGGTGAGCAGTCTGGAATTTATCCGCGATCTGATCACGGCGGTTCCGACATCGGCCAACATCAAGCATTATGCCAATATCGTGGCGGAGAAAGCCACTCTGCGCAGGCTGATCCGCATCAATGAGGAGATTGCCAATACCTGCTACGTGGGCAAGGAAAGTCTGGAGGATATTCTGTCCGACACGGAGAAACGTATCTTCGACCTGGTACAGCGCAGGAATACGGGAGAGTTTGTGCCGATCAGGCAGATCGTCATGAATGCCATGGACAGCATCGAGAAAGCGTCCCACAACAAAGGGAACGTGACGGGGGTGGCCACAGGGTTTCTTGATCTGGATTACAGGACGGCCGGTATGCAGCCTTCTGACCTCATTCTGGTGGCTGCAAGACCTTCCATGGGAAAAACTGCCTTCGTCCTCAATATCGCCCAGTATGTGGCTTTTAAACAGGCAAAAACGGTGGCCATTTTCAGTCTGGAAATGTCCAAGGAGCAGCTGGTGAACCGTCTTTTCTCCATGGAGTCCAAGGTGGATTCCCAGCATCTGCGTACAGGAAATCTCTCTGACGTGGAGTGGGAGAAGCTGATCGAGAGCGCGGGTGCCATCGGCAAGTCGAATCTGATCATAGACGATACGCCGGGTATCAGTATATCGGAGCTGCGTTCCAAGTGCCGTAAATATAAGCTGGAACATAATCTGGAGATGATCATCATCGACTACCTGCAGTTGATGTCAGGCAGTGGCAGGTCCACCGATTCCAGACAGCAGGAGATCTCGGATATCTCCCGCTCCCTCAAGGCGCTGGCCAGAGAGCTGCATGTGCCGGTGATCGCCTTATCGCAGCTGAGCCGTGCGGTGGAGCAGAGACCGGATCACAGGCCGATGCTGTCAGACCTGCGTGAGTCGGGCGCGATCGAGCAGGATGCCGACGTGGTCATGTTTATCTACAGAGACGATTATTACAATAAAGATACCGAGAAAAAGGGAATTGCGGAGATCATCATCGCGAAGCAGAGAAACGGCCCCATCGGTACAGTAGAGCTTGTATGGCTGCCCGATTTCACCAAATTTGCGAATCTGCAAAGATAAAGGAAATACCAGAGAAGAAAGAAAATATCAAAAAACAGAAGATATACGCGCAGGCAGCGGCTGCCTGACGCGGGAGAGACACGAAAGAGACGAAACCTTTAACAGAGGGGCAGTCTCTTTTTTTGATCCCACAGCATTGGGACCTGAGCGGGACAGGAACTGGCGGCAGACCCGTACAGTGTCATATGCCGGCTGTGACAGAAGTCTGGAAAGGAGAAAAACATGGAAGAGAAGACAATTTACTACATTTCGGAGGCGGCCAAAAAGGTACAGGTGGAGAGCCATGTGCTGAGGTACTGGGAGGATGAGCTGGAGCTTCCCATCATGCGCAACGAGATGGGCCACCGCTATTATACAGAGCAGGACATCAGGAAACTGCAGGAGATCAAGCAGCTGAAAGAGCAGGGACTGCAGCTGAAGGCGATCCGGACGATCCTTTTCCGGATGCCGGGTAAGATCAGTGAGAAAGCGGAGGATATTCTTATGCAGCAGGTAAGTCAGAAAACAGCAGAAAAAGCGCAGGAGACACAGAATATGCAGGAAGACCTGGAAGGCGGGGAACCAGGGGTGGCTGCAGAGTCGTTGACACAGTGGGACGGTTCATCAGGACAGACGGCACAGTGGGACAAGGCATCAGGACAGACGGCACAGTGGGACAAGACATCAGAGCAGTCGGAACAGCCTCTGCAGTGTGGCGGGCTATCGGAGCAGACAACGCAGTGTGACAGTGCGCCGGACAAGACATCCCGGCCCGCGCAGGCAAAGGAGTCGGTAAACTCGGCAAAAATGCAGGACAGTGACGGCACAGAAACAGCGGCGGAAGGGCATGAGGAGGCAGCGAAGATGGATATGACAAAGTTCCAGATCAGCGAAGGCAGAGAACAGATCGATATTGACAGGCCGCAGCGGTTTATCGTGGCGCTGTCGAAAGAGAAAGAAGAGGCGGCGCAGGAACCGCAGCTGGATGATGCGGACAGGAGCAGGAAGGCGGCAAGGCTCCAGTATCTGCTGCAGCATATGATCACGGAGGCGGTCAAGTCGGCCAACAGAGAACTGTGCACGGATGTAAAGGAAAGCATATTGAAGGAGCTCGATTACCAGTTCCGGATGCAGGAAGAGCGGGACGAAGAGCGCTGGAAAAAGGAAGAAGAACATTACAGGAAGATCGATGAAATGATCAGGGAGCGCCACAGGCCGAAGGAAAGGCTGGTCAGAGGAAAAAAGAAATCCCCCGTCAAGGACGATCCGATCAATCTATGATCTCGTCACCCGTAACGGGGGAAATGAGTCCGCTTCGACTCTTACGGTCAATTAACCCTGCTCGATAGAACCTGTAGGGCATGCGCCAGCGCAGGAACCGCAATCGATGCACTTAGCCGGGTCGATCTCGAACTTGCCGTCGCCCATGCTGATAGCGCCTACCGGGCACTGTGCCTCACAAGCGCCACAAGATACACAGCCGTCATTAATTACGAATGCCATATTGATATCCTCCTTATGTTATGAAACTATATGAGATTGATATAAATTTATCAACTATGCTTCTATTTTAATATAAAAGAAGGCAAGATACAAGAGGCAATTATTCCAATTCTTCGCGGCGTTTGCGGATACCGTCCAGGATCACCTTTTTCTTCTCGATCAGCTTATTCTTGTCCATGGGCTCTACACCGTCCAGCTTGTATGCCATGCCGAGCTTCTCATATTTCGGCTTGCCCATCGTGTGGTAGGGCAGGGCATCCAGCGCTTTGAGGTTGGTAAACGCGCCGATGAAATAGCCGAGCTGGTACAGATACTTGTCGTCATCGGTGATGCCGGGAACGATGACGTGGCGGATCCACATGTCCACATGCTTCTCGTTCAGATATTCCGCGAAAGCGAGGATTCCGTCATTGGGCTGGGAAGTCAGCTCTTTGTGTTTCTCGGGATCAATGTGTTTGATGTCGAGCATCACCAGATCTGTCATCGTCATCAACTCGTCCAGTTTGGCAAGCCATTCGGGATTGGCATTCTTCTTGTAGGCGATGCCTGAGGAGTCGATACAGGTATGGATATTCTTCTTCTTTGCCAGACGGAACAGATCCAGCAGGAAATCGACCTGCATCAGGGGTTCTCCGCCTGTCACGGTGATACCGCCGCCTTTGTAGAAGCTGATATTGCGCTCGTACTGTTCGATAATGTATGCCGGTTCCATCAAAGTACCGCCGTTCATTTCCCAGGTATCGGGATTGTGGCAGTACGCGCAGCGCATGGGACAGCCCTGCACAAATACGACGAATCTGACGCCCGGCCCGTCTACGGTGCCGAAACTTTCTAAGGAGTGTATTCTACCCTGCATAAGTTAAACCCTTCTTTCTGTTCGAATATTTATAGTATAACCCTTACCGGTCAAAAAAACCAGACTTTTCGCATATAAGAAAGCCAGAGAGCGGGCTCCCTGGCTTTCGGATCATCTGATCAAACTGCTTTCGCTGTCATCCGTGCAGTCCTTTGCCGGTGCAGATTAAACTGACTCGTGGAAAGTACGGGAGATAACATCTGCCTGCTGCTCGGGAGTCAGCTTGATGAAGTTTACAGCGTATCCGGACACGCGGATGGTCAGCTGGGGATAGTTCTCCGGATGCTTCTGGGCATCTAACAGCATATCCCGGTTCAATACGTTCACATTCAGATGATGGCCGCCCTTTGTTGCATAGCCATCCAGTAAGTTAACAAGGTTGTCAACCTGTGCATTGTTTGTAGCCATAATATTTTCCTCCTTATACAACATTTCAGAATAAATATCTTCCAGAGAGGCAATCTCCTGGAACCGTTTTCTCAGCGCCCACAGGGCGGGCAGTATCAAAGCCGCGCAGAACACCCCACAGACGGCGAACAGGATAAAGAGCCATAGAGGAAGCCCTGGGATGGCACACAGAGCCCAAAATCCAATGACACAAGCCAGCATCAGCAGGCTGGACAGCGCGACGCCCACCACCGCCTCTCGCTTGGCCCGGGCCTT
>OFFV01001239.1_pt1 | contig 15654 bp, 12 predicted proteins | sample 1521461 | NCBI WGS metagenome assembly OFFV01 (sample SAMEA3504120, study PRJEB24116) | mouse gut metagenome | biome: mouse gut; feature: mouse-associated habitat; material: faeces | place: Denmark | collected 2011 | reverse complement strand
GCTTGCGGTTCTTCATCTTGCCATATGGGGAAATATTTTCGTATGGTTCCTGATGGCGCCTTTTATTCGGTACGGTCTTGCGTTCCTGATTTCGGTAGTCATGATCGCAGCAGGGGATTATCTGAGTGAAAGGAAGCAGGGGCTGTGCAGCATTGTGGCGGGAAGCCTGGTATTCTGTATTTTGGTGTCACTCAGCCCTTACTGGGATCAGTATGTGACGGATGCCGGTGTTTTTATCAAGCATAATCTGAGGGAACCTTATTATATAGAACAGAAAGACTATGACCGGGGCAGTATGGACAGCTGTGAGATCAACGGAAATACGGTCTATTTTTCCACAGGAGAGGAGATCAACAGCTATCATGTCTTTCCGGGAACGTGTTATAAGCCGATGCTGGAGCGGAGTACGTTGATGGGAGATCGGATTGAAGACGGGTTTCGGGCGAAGTGAAGAGGCTGGTTTCCTTCATGCTTTTTCAATTATTCTGTTATGCAGCGGAAACTTTCATTTCAATAACTGTCGGAATTAAGCATAATTTCAATAACATTTTGAAAGAGTATATTGAGGAGCGTGCAATTCAGATTGCCAATTATATCATTGAGAATAATGCTACGGGGAAACAGACGGCGAAGGAATTCGGAATTTCCAAGTCTATGGTACATATGTTAGTAACAAAATAGAACGATTTGTGTGGAAGATGAAATAGAAAATAAGTAATTTGAAAAGTGGCAAGATGTATATGGGGAGTTATGAGTCCATAGAAATGGATTTATAACTTTTTTATTTATGCTTTGGAAAAGGTGAAAATTTTTGTCCTTTGCCAGGTTAATTCCCATTTTTAGTCCAAGAAACAAAATTTAAAATATATATATGAGAAAAAAACTCATATATTGCTTTACAGAATGGAATTTCTGGTATAATCTAATAACAGAGTGGAGGTAGGACTATGTTGTGTCAGTTTACTGTGAAAAATTATAAGAGTATACGCGATGAAGCTACGTTTGATATGCAGGCGGCGGCTATTTCAGAACATAATGACAAAGTTATAGTGGGTGCGGATGGCGAATTGTTTTTGCCGGTTTCTGTAATTTATGGTCCAAATGGTGGTGGAAAGTCTAACGTATTAGAGGCAATTCATACATTAGATTCTAAAGTATTGCGTCCTCTTTGTGCTACTTGTGATAAAAGTGATTGTGATTACAAGGCAAGAAAAATTCCGGTGGAGCCGTTCGCGCTTTCTGAGATAAATAGAAAAACGCCGACTGAGTTTGAACTTTTCTTTCGTACTGAGATAGCGGAGTACCGCTACATTCTTCGTGTGCAGGAAGAAATCATTATCTACGAAAGTCTTGACCGGGTGAAATTGGACACTGGAAGGCGTTCAGCATTATTTTTGCGCGACAGTGAAGGAATAGAGTTAAAGGGGACATTCGGAAAGTTCAAGATCAGTGAGGATTTGTCAGGAACATTACCTTTATTATCGTATCTGGGTATTACTTATAAGAAGAATGAAATAGTAAATGACGTGTTGGGGTGGTTTGAGGACTCCATTGATTTTTTGAATTATGGTAACCCATATCAGGAACTTAGAACAGCAATAGCAAGATCTGAAGAAGTCAGAACCTTGGTATTGAAAATGCTACGAGAAATGGATTTAGACATAGAGGATTTTCGCATTGAAGAGAAGGATGAAGACCACATCGAGATATATACGAAGCATATTGTAGAGGGGTATAGTACGGAGTTGGCATTGTCTGAGGAATCCAGTGGAACCCGAAAATTGTTTGGGTTGTTGCCTTATATTGCAAAAAGCCTTGTCTGTGGGACAACATTGGTCATAGATGAATTAGATGCTAAGATTCATCCGCTCTTATTGCAGCATATTATTGAAACGTTTACAGATATGACTATCAATCGTCATGGTGCCCAATTGATTTTTACTTCACATGACTTGTCAACGATGAATAACCATGTATTTCGGAGAGATGAAATATGGTTCGTGGCAAAGGGGAAAAATCAAAATTCTAAGCTATATTCTCTGGTGGAATTTAAGGATGAAAATGGAGTATCCATCAGAAAGGATGCAAAGTTTGATAAGCAATATTTGGAGGGTAAATATGGTGCTGATCCCTATTTGCAGAGAATTATAGATTGGGGGAGTGCAGATGCCTAAAGGAGTCAGAGGTTATAAAGCGGGTAAGGACGACTGGAAGAAAAAACGTCTTCAGGCACACTTGGAAATGAAAAAATATCGTTATTATATTTTTTGTGAAGGAGAACAGACAGAACCCCAGTATTTTGCAGGATTCAAACGGTTGATAGAAGACAATCCGATTTATAAAGACATGGTACTGATTGAGATAGAGCCTTGCGGAGCAGAAACAATGCGCGTAATTGGACGAGCTGAGGAATATGTGCATCGAAATAAAATTACGAAAGGGCAGATATGGTGTGTTTTTGATAAGGATAGTTTTCCAGCGAAGGATTTTGATGGGGTATCGGAACGTGTAGAGGTATTAAATAAGGAGAGTCCAGAAGTTCAGTATCATGCAGCTTGGAGTAATGAGTGTATTGAGTTTTGGTTTCTTTTGCATTTTGCATATTATATTTCAAATAATCATCGAATGGATTACGTTGGATTTTTGAATGATAAATTTGCAGAATTGAAGATTAGCCGATATCAGAAAAATATGGAGAATATTTTTGATGTTCTTTTGGAATATGGAAATCCGAGGTTGGCAATTCGATATGCAAAACGGATTATAAAGGAAAACGAGGGAAAAACGCCAGCAAAGATTGCACCGGGAACGAAGGTATATGAGTTGGTGGAAGAGCTGGCAGGGTACTTGCCAGAGGAAGTGAAAGAAAGGTTTGTAGATTAAGGTGGAGGAAAATATTTGAATATGCCAGAGAGAACTAAGAAATTTCAAACTTTACAAACATTACCTTGGTATGCATTATATGATATTGCGCTTAAAAAAGGTATTGAGGAAAAAGAAATTAGTGGAAAAGAAAAAAGTGTCATAATAGATAAAATATTATCAATTGGGGCCCTGACGGATGATGAAGTGGAGCAATATGTGAATGATTATATTTATGGAAACAGAGTAACATTTACATTGTGGACATTTCAAACGTCATTGAAAACCTCTGACTTTGAAATAGTATATTCTTTGGAGAGTTTGGAAGAAGATTTTTTGGCTATTTCTGGGTATAGAAGACTAAAAGTTATCTCTGTAAATGAGTATGAGGATCGTGTAGAAGTATTATATGTGTATAGTAAAGAGTACTCTTATATTGATGAAAATGGGCAAAGTGCCAGTGTGTGGGAGCAGCATAGGGGGTGTTTATGGATTGGTAAAACTTCAACGTATCTTGCTTGTATTAGTAAGCATGAAAAAATGACCGTTTTCATTACGAAGGTTATTGCAGCGTATTTAAAAAATACAATAACTCAAATAAAGCCACCTAAATCTGCAATTGATAAGTGTGCAAACTTTAAAGCAATAAGCAGAATTACATTACAGGGAAGAGAAGGAGAAAAAACTATTGTTTCAAGAGCTGGGGGAATTACTTTTGAGCAGGAAGAGGAAATTGGGAGAATTCGTTCTGAAAGGATTGATACTTCTGGTAGCTTTATTTCTGCAATTACAGATGACATAGATGCTACAGTTAAGTATAATGTTAGAAATGGGAGTATCGGAATTTATAAACACTTGCCAGCGTCTGTTTTGTTCAAATGGTCTGAAAATGCAATTAAGATTATTTTAGAAGAGATAGAAGAATTGAAAGGGAAACCGGTAGAAGAAATTTTTAAAGAAGTAGGACAAGAAATAAAATGGACAGGAGTGAGCGGAATAGAAGCGACTCAATTAAATTGGTATTTAACTCAAATTATAGCGACTCTTGATAAAGATGAGAATGAGTTTCAAATTCCAAATGATAAATTATCAATATTGGAAAATGAAAAATTGTTTATGAAATTTCCAAGGATATATTGCAAAACTTGCGATTCTTATGAGATACCATACTGCTTTAATTGTGGCGAAGAACTGAAGATAAGCAATAATGCTATAAAAAGTTGTAATTGCGGGGCACCACTGAAAGTTAACTGTTCAGAAGGACATGATACTTGCGAAACGGTATCTTGGTTTATTCCGAAGACTAAATTGATAGATATGATAAACAAAAATATACAAAAAGTCTTTAAAGATTATTTGTTGAAATATAGTATCTGCATTGTGGGTGATAAAATATATATTGATAATAGTAAAGAAGGAATGCAGTCAAAAGTTGAAATACCTTTTGCGGCGATAGAATGCTTTAAACATGATCCGGTTGCACTTACGCAAAGGTTGAAATCCTATACAGTAAATATGAATGAGAAATGTGGCACTGGAACATGCTCATATGAAAAAATTAAGGAATGTATTGAAGATGACAAAATGGCTTGTTTGCCTAAGGTTTTTTATACAATATTGCCTGACTTTCGTCCTCAACCGCATAAAGGGATGGAATATGGAGATGTTGCGGCAGAAGTTATGATTGGTACGAAAGCGTATGAACTAAAAGATATAATTAAAAAGAATAGCAAAAAATTACCCAGAAAAGTTGTTGATGATGAGGAGAAAATACAATCTCCTCTCTTATCGACATCACAAGAAGGTCAAGAGATAATTCGTCAATTTGTTGAGCAGGGAATGTTAGATGCGAGGTGTGATATAATAGCGATAATTGTACCACAGTATATAGATAGCGGTTTTAAAGGGTCTTTGAGACATTTAGCAAGACTTTCGGGAAAGAAAGTTACATTTATTGAGTTAGATGAATTATGTCAGTTGATTTCTATAAATGAAAAAATAAGAATATCATAGTGAAACCAATGTGTTTTGCTGATTGGGTAGGCATGATATTGAGTATACTCTGTATGTTTTTAACATTAATTTGTTCCAAAGTGCAATTAAAAAAGATGTGGATATTTTGGAAATGACTCAGCTGAAAATATTGAATTTGGGCATAACCCCTCACAACACTTCATACAATGTAAAAAAGTGTTCTGAGGGGTTTCCTTTTGAAAGAGTATATTGAGGAGCGTGCAATTCAGATTGCCAATTATATCATCGAGAATAATGCTACGGTGAGACAGACGGCGAAGGAATTCGGAATCTCCAAGTCTACGGTACATAAAGACGTCACAGATCGTCTTGCACAGTTGAACCCGTCACTGGCGGCAGAAGCGAGAAAGGTACTCGACGTTAACAAGTCGGAGAGGCATATCCGCGGCGGACTGGCGACGAGAGAAAAATATCTGCATCAGCATGTATGTTAATGATGGAAAAGAGATAAAGACTTCTGTTTCCACTTTACATTAAGACCGGATGGGCATAGAATAGGTTAAGAGTCATTTTAAATCTAAACAAGGACGTTGATGGTGATGCACACGAAGGAAAAGGAAAAAGAAGCACAGGGGACAATATACAGCAATGCGGATCTCAGGAAACTGATCCTGCCATTGATCATGGAACAGCTTCTGGCTATTTTGGTCGGTATGCTGGATACTGTTATGATTTCCGGCGTGGGAGAGGCGGCGGTGTCGGGTGTTTCGTTGGTGGATAATATCAACATCCTGGTCATTCAGGTTTTTTCGGCACTCGCCACCGGCGGCGCCGTGGTGGCAGGACATGCCCTTGGACAACGCAGAGAAGAAGAGGCGGGACGGTCTGCGTGGCAGATGGTCCTTTTCCTGCTCTATGCCTCTGCCGCGACGACGGTGGTGTTGATCGGTGCACACAAGACAATCCTGCGGGCGATCTTCGGGCAGGTGGAGGCCGGAGTTATGGCGAGCGCCACCACATATCTGATCATCACGGGACTTTCCATCTGTCCGCTGGCGCTTTATAATGGCTGTGCCGCGCTTTTCCGGGCCATGGGGAATTCCAAAATCACGATGTACATATCATTGCTCATGAATCTATTGAATCTGGTCGGCAATGCAACGCTGATCTTTGTCTTCAAGATGGGTGTAGCGGGGGCGGCTATCTCTACTACGGTGTCGAGAACGGTTGCGGCGCTCCTGATCTTTTATCTGCTTTTCCAGGAAGACAGGGTGATTCATTTCAGGAATCGGGTAACTGCAAGGATGAACTTCGGGCTGATCAAAAGGATTCTTTACATCGGAGTGCCCAACGGTCTGGAGAACAGCCTTTTCCAGCTGGGGAAGATACTGCTCTTAAGTCTGGTATCCACTTTCGGCACGTCGGCGATCGCCGCCAATGCGGTCTGCGGCACGATCGCAAACTTTAATATTCTGCCGGGAATGGCGATCAATCTGGCTCTTTTGTCAGTGGCCTCCTATTGTATCGGGGCGGGAGACTATGAACAGACAAGAATCTATACGAAAAAGCTGATGCGCCTGACGAGTGTGTGCATGATCGCAGTGTCGGTGGCGATGATCCTTTTGTGCCGGATCATGCTTCTGCTCTACCGGTTGACGCCGGAGACGGAAGCGCTGGCGGTACAGGTCATACGCTTCCACGCTTTTATGTGCATGTTTGCATGGGTGCCGTCGTTCACCCTGCCCAATACCCTGCGGGCGGCGGGGGATGTGATGTGGACGATGGGAATCTCCATTGTATCCATGTGGGTGTTCCGGATCGGTACGGCGTACTTTTTCAGTAATGTGTTCCAGCTGGGGTTGATCGGTATCTGGATCGCCATGACGATCGACTGGATGTTCCGCGGCGGCTGCTATTGGCTCAGGTTCCGCAGCGGCAAGTGGGAACGGGCGATGAAGGGCAAAAGATAAAGCGCTGTACAGCGTGCGTAAAGGACAGGAAGAAAAGGCCAAAGATATGGCAAAGATAAAGGACAGGAAGCAAAGGTCAAAGATACGACAAAGATAAAAGACAGAGAAAGCGCAGAGAAACAGAGGAAGCGCAGAAAAAACAGGGACAGGAAACGGAGAGTATACATGGAAAGAGAAACGGTTATCGTATTGGATTTCGGCGGGCAGTACAATCAGCTGATTGCGAGAAGGGTGAGAGAATGTAATGTCTATTGTGAGGTGCATCCGTATGATCTGAGTCTGGAGCAGATCAGGGAAATGAACCCCAGGGGTATTATTTTTACCGGCGGACCAAACAGCGTGTATGGGGAAGGGGCCGTGCTTTGTGAGAAAGAGATTTTCGAGCTGGGGATTCCTGTTCTGGGAATCTGCTACGGTTCTCAGCTTATGGCGCATCTGCTGGGCGGCAGGGTGACGAGCGCTCCGGTCAGCGAATATGGGAAGACCGAGGTTATAGTGGATCAGAATGCGACTCTGTTCGCAGGGGTAGCCGGGAAAACCATCTGCTGGATGAGCCATACCGATTATATAGAAAAGGCGCCGGCGGATTTTACGGTGACGGCGCATACGCCGGTCTGTCCCGTTGCGGCTATGGAATGCCCTGAGAGAAAGCTGTATGCGGTGCAGTTTCATCCGGAAGTGATGCATACCGTGGAAGGGATGACCATGCTGCGGAATTTTGTGCTGAATATATGCGGTTGCAGAGGCGACTGGAAGATGGACGCCTTTGTAGAAACGACCATTCAGGCCATCCGTGCCAAGGTTGGAACGGGCAGGGTGCTGTGTGCGCTCTCCGGCGGGGTGGATTCTTCCGTGGCGGCTGTGCTTCTGGCCAGGGCGGTAGGGAAACAGCTGACTTGTGTTTTCGTGGATCACGGTCTGCTGCGTAAAAATGAAGGGGATGAGGTGGAGGCCGTATTCGGGCCCGCTGGACCTTATGATTTGAATTTCATCCGGGTTAATGCGCAGGAACGTTTTTATGAGAAACTGGACGGGGTGACGGAACCGGAGCAGAAGCGGAAGATCATCGGGGAGGAATTTATCCGTGTCTTTGAAGAAGAGGCGAAGAAGATCGGTGCGGTGGATTTTCTTGTGCAGGGGACGATCTACCCGGATGTGATCGAGTCGGGGCTTGGCAAGTCGGCGGTGATCAAATCTCATCACAATGTAGGCGGCCTGCCGGACTATGTGGATTTCAAGGAAATCATAGAACCGCTCAGAATGCTTTTCAAAGATGAGGTCAGGAAGGCAGGGCTGGAGCTGGGGATGCCGGAGCATCTCGTATTCCGGCAGCCTTTTCCGGGACCGGGACTGGGTGTCCGCATCATCGGCGAGGTGACGGCTGAAAAAGTGAGAATGGTGCAGGACGCGGACTATATCTATCGTGAAGAGATCGCAAAGGCAGGCGTGGACCAGGGGCTGGGACAGTATTTTGCGGCCCTGACCAATATGCGTTCCGTGGGGGTGATGGGAGATGAGAGAACCTATGACTATGCGGTGGCGCTGCGGGCGGTGGAGACCAGTGATTTCATGACGGCGGAGGCGGCGCAGATTCCCTGGGAGGTACTGGGGAAGGTGACGAACCGGATTGTGAATGAGGTGAAGGGGGTCAATCGGGTATTGTATGACTGCACGGGGAAACCGCCGGCGACGGTGGAACTCGAATAAGAGAAGAAATATCTTTAGCAGCAGTGACCCTGGCGAGTATTTTTGTTATTTATGTCGGGATCAAGATCATACAGGTATGCAATATTTATATCCGTGAACACAGGAAACCAAAAGACTGATTTAAGGCAAAATAGAACTTACAGAGAGGCCATTGCGGCCTCTCATGATTTTGCAAATGCGCCCCACAGGGAAAATGCGATGCCGGCGATCAACAGCACGCATCCCGTGATCTGTATCGGGATCAAACCCAGATTATATACCGTCTGCCAATATCTGCCCAAATGGGTATACCACTCAGTGGTATTTTCCAGATTCATACTTGCGATCAAAGCCGAAAATAACACCATCAATACGCCTGTAATTTCAAATCCTATCCCGGCAATTATCTTTTTCATAGTTTTCTCCATTTCTGCGCTGCTTTTGTCTCAACTATGTTGAGACGTCGCATGAAACGAGTTTGTGGCAGGCAACGCGCAGACACAAATCCCGCGATTGAAAATTTTAATTTTCAATCTTATGCTCTCCTGTCTCCTCCTGTTATTGGGAGGCTTTTTTTGCTGTATTTTAGAGTCTTCTGCTAAATATCATATCATAAAGGTATCTGCACAGCTATTCTTTTTTATCTTGTAATCAGATTAAAAATTTTTATTATTGAAAATATGTGGATAAAATGGCATATTTTTGGTAAAATGGAAAAGAATATTTGTGAAAAATAACGACAGGGGGAATGACCAATGGAAACGAAGGGATTACTTGAGGCGCCGATCAGCAGAATTCATATGGAGCCGATGGATGTGATCAACGGATTTGAGGTTCGACCCGGCATGTATGAGGTGAACGGGGCCACCGCGATTCCCTGCGGGGTGAATTTTACGGTGTACTCTTACGGCGCTACGTCCTGCGAACTGCTTTTGTTCAAGCGTATGGAGGCGGAGCCCTATGCCGTGTTGAAGTTCCCGGAGAACTATAAGATAGGGAAAGTATATTCCATGATCGTATTCGGACTGAATGTACATGATTTTGAGTATGCCTACCGGATGGACGGGCCATATGATCCGAAGGAAGGGCTTTTGTTCAACAAAAATAATACACTTCTGGATATCTATGCCAAGGCTGTGGCGGGACAGCGGCTGTGGGGCATACCGCAGATGGAAGGGGATGTTTACCGGGCGAGAGTGGTGAAGGACGATTTTGACTGGAAAGATTCGGGACAACCCCTGATTCCCATGGAAGACCTGATCATCTACGAGATGCATGTGAGGGGCTTTACGAAGCATGATTCTTCCGGGGTTGCGCATCCGGGCACTTTTGCGGGACTCAGGGAGAAGATTCCTTATTTAAAAGAGCTGGGAATCAATGCGGTGGAGCTGATGCCGATCTTTGAGTTTGACGAGATGCGGGATTACCGGGTGGTGGACAACAAACCGGTGATGAATTACTGGGGATACAACACGGTCTGCTTCTTCGCGCCCAACACCAGCTACACGGCGAAGGTGGAATATAATAAGGAAGGAACGGAATTGAAGGAGCTGATCAGCGCCCTCCATGAAAACGGAATTGAGTGCATTCTGGATGTGGTATTTAACCATACGGCGGAGGGAGATGAGCGCGGACCCTGCTTTTCTTTCAAAGGATTTGACAATAACATTTACTATATGCTGACACCGGACGGGAATTACTATAATTTCAGCGGCTGCGGCAATACCCTAAACTGCAACCATCCCATTGTGCATCAGATGATCTTGGAATGCCTGCGCTACTGGACAACAGCCTATCATGTGGACGGCTTCCGTTTCGATCTTGCCACCATCCTGGGGCGGAACGAGGACGGTTCGCCCATGAGCAAGCCGCCGCTTCTGCAGAGTCTGGCTTTCGATCCGATTCTGGGGAATGTGAAGCTGATCGCCGAGGCGTGGGATGCGGGCGGCCTTTATCAGGTGGGCAGTTTCCCCTCCTGGAGCCGCTGGGCGGAATGGAACGGCAGATATCGGGATGACATGCGCAATTTCCTGAAAGGGGATTTTGGCATGTGGGAGGTTGCTGCACGCAGGATCACCGGTTCCCGGGATATCTACAATCCGGAATGGAGAGGGAACAATGCGTCCGTGAATTTTCTGACCTGTCATGACGGCTTTACTCTCTGGGATCTGTATTCCTACAACGAAAAGCATAATGAGGCCAACGGCTGGGGCAATACGGATGGATGCGACGATAATCGCAGCTGGAACTGCGGTGCGGAAGGGGATACGGCAGATGAAGGGATTCTCACGCTGCGCAGGCGGCTGGCCATGAATGCCTTTGCCGTGTTGATGTGCAGCCGCGGAACGCCTATGTTCTTTTCCGGCGATGAGTTTTTGAATTCCCAGTTCGGCAATAACAATGCCTACTGTCAGGACAATGAGATTTCGTGGCTGGACTGGAAAGATCTGGAGAAAAACAAAGCACATTTCGAATTCTGCAAATATATGGCGGCGTTCAGAAAAGCACATCCGGTCCTGCGTAAATTTGCGGGCAACAGCTGGTGCGGTTTTCCGGAGATTCAGGTGTTGGGAGCCGATGCCGAGACGAGGGTGCTGCGTGTGATCTATGCCGGCAGGGTAGAGGTGGATGACCGGGGCAATGGTCATGACGATATCGTCTGTCTGGCGGTCAATGTTTTCTGGGAGGATCAGGAATTCTGGCTGCCGACCCTGCAGGGTGGAAAAGTCTGGTATGTGGCGGCGGACACCAGCGGCAGATACCTGCCCCACTATATACCGGGCCAGCAGGGCATGAACAGACTGCCGGAGAATAAGGTCACGGTGGGAGCACGCAGCGTGTGTATTTTCGTGGCGTAAGTTCAAGGACAGGCCATTTGCCGTTTGCCTGACCGGGCAGATTGGAGGGGGTTAACCTATGGGCAAGGCGACATATCTGTTGCGTTGTCCGTGGTTGGGCCATGCAGTCACTGGTCCTGAAAAGAGCGGGTCAATCGTGAATACCGCGCTCGATGATGCCGAAGCCCAACGGGTATGGGCCGGTATGCACGCCAATCGTCGCCCCGATCTGGTAAACGGGCATTTCGGTGATGGCATAGCCTTTTTCCTGCAGGACAGACAGGGCCTGGTCGCGGAAAGTCAGGCCTTCTTCCTGATCATAGCCATAGCCCACTGCAAGACTGTAACATTCAATTCCCAGCCTGCTTTCCCGCAGATATTCCAACAGCAGGTTCAGCGCTTTTCTGGTGGTGCGTTTTCTTCCCCTGTCGATACCGGAGGGGAAGATCTCGCCCTGTTTTAATGTGATCACGGGACGGATATCCAGCGCTCCGCCTGCAAGAGCGGCTACCTTGCCGATGCGCCCGCCGTGTTTTAAGTATTCCATGTTTCCCACTGTAAAAAAGATTCTTCCGGTGCTTTTGATCTCTTCCAGCCGCGCAATGGCGTTCTGATAACTGACACCGTGATCCCGGAGCGCTGCCGCCTCCAGAACATACTGCCCCTGCAGGACGGTATTGATGGTGGCGTCGATGACGGTGATCTGTGCCTGTGGATATTTTTCCAGAATAAGGGCCTTTGCGTTGAGAGCGGACTGCATGGAACCACTGAATTTCGTGGTGATGCAGATGCAGATCACCGGCGTGCCTGCCTCGGCAAAGGGCAGGAAGGCTTCCTCATAATCTTGAATGGAAGGCATGGAGGACTTGGGGTATACGCCCCTTTTCTCTACCATCTGCTGGTAGAAGTCCCGGATGCCGATCTCTACATTTTCCTTAAAATAATGTGTATCGTCGAAGGATACGTAAAATGGTACTACGGTGATGTTCTTTTCCTGTACAAGATCTGTCGGCAGATCGCAGGAACCGTCGCTGATAATATGAAATGCTTCTGTCATGTTCTGAAACCTTCTTTGCTTGCAGGATAGCGCAGGCCCTTTGTGGGGCGATGCGGTTTTCGAATGCTGTTATGTCGTTTACTATGGTTGCTATATAGAATACTACGTTTGGATATGAAATGCAATCGTTTTGAACCGCAAAAACTCTTTTTAGTAGTTTTTAATACTATGTGGGAATGTGCTTTCAGCAGATGTGATATGACAGCTTGACCGGGGGTTGTGAGTTACTATATAATACTTATCGAAGAAAAAGTAACAGTTCAATTTATGCAACAGGAGAAAAGGCAACAAAACAAAAGGCAACAAAAGAAAAGGTAACAAAAGGCAAGAGGAAGGATAAGGAGGCTGTTTTTATGAAACAAGATCTGATCGTAATTTTGGATCTGGGCAGTACACAGAATACCGTGATCGCACGGGAGATCCGTGACCTGGGGGTGTACAGCGAGATTCACCCGCATGATATTACCGTAGATGAAGTGAAGGCTTTACAAAATGTAAAAGGTATTGTATTAAACGGCGGGGAAAACCGTGTTGTGGATGGGCAGGAAGTGGAAATCAGCCCTGAGCTCTACAATCTGGGAATTCCCATGCTTTCCATAGATTATCCGCAGTCTGCATGTGAGAAAAAGCTGAGCAGTCTCCCGGATCAGGAAACTTTGAAGAAATTTATCTTCGAGGAGTGCGGCGCAGAAGCCAACTGGAATATGAAGAATTTTATCGAGGATCAGGTGGAGCTGATCCGGCAGCAGGTAGGTGACAGAAAAGTGCTGCTGGCATTGTCAGGCGGCGTGGATTCTTCCGTGGTGGCGGCGATGCTGATCAAGGCTATCGGGCAGCAGCTGGTGTGCGTGCATGTCAACCATGGTCTGATGCGTAAGAATGAATCTGAAAGCGTAGTCAAAGTGTTCCGCGACGAGCTTCATGCGAACCTGATCTATGTGGATGCTTCCGAGCGCTTCCTGGGGAAACTGGAAAACGTGGCAGATCCGGAGCAGAAGCGGAAGATCATCGGCGGCGAGTTCATCCGTGTGTTTGAGGAGGAAGCAAGGAAACTGGAAGGCATTGATTTCCTGGGTCAGGGGACCATTTATCCGGATATCATCGAGAGCGGCACGAAGACGGCGAAGATGGTAAAATCCCATCACAATGTAGGCGGTCTGCCGGAGGATTTGAAGTTCGAGCTGGTAGAGCCGTTGAAGCAGCTTTTCAAAGACGAAGTGCGCGCCTGCGGTGTGGAATTGGGTCTGCCCCATGATATGGTATACAGACAGCCGTTCCCGGGACCGGGACTCGGTGTGAGATGCCTGGGGGCAATCACCAGAGACAGGCTGGAAGCAGTCAGGGAGTCCGATGCGATCCTGCGGGAGGAATTCGCGAAGGCAGGACTGGATAAGAAAGTTTGGCAGTATTTTACCGTGGTTCCGGATTTTAAGTCGGTGGGCATGAAGAATAATGCCAGAGTGTTTGAATATATGGTGATCATCCGGGCCATCAATACGATAGATGCGATGACGGCGTCGATTGAGAAGGTTGACTGGGATGTGCTGGAGAGGATTACCGAGAGGATTCTGGCGGAAGTTGGGAATGTGAACAGGGTTTGCTATGATATGAGTCCGAAACCTCCGGCGACGATAGAGTTCGAGTGATGAAATATTTTGCACAGATTATTTTATATGACAGGTAGTGTATAGAAATTTCTGCTGTATATGTATTTGCATTCTTGTAGTAAAAGTTGCAAAAAAATTGTTGCCAACAAAAGATACGGGGTGATTGAATGGATGAATTGATAAATTTTGACGGAATAGGAGAAGTGGTTGTCAATTTTACTAATAAACTTGCAGAAGGTATTGGCTGGATAGCTAATAAGGAAACTCCTAAGAAAATAGCATTAAATACATACATTAAAGAAATACAGGAGAAAGATTATGACCCAATAACAAAAGCTGCACTCATTAGTAATGCAAAGCAGATTATAAAAGGTTACTGTAATCAAAATAATATAGTGGAAATTGCAATGCAATTTTTGCAAAGTGGTGCAAAATCAGAGAATGTTGAAGATGACTGGTTAGGACGTTTTATGGATGAAGCTAGATTTGTGTCCTCTGAGGAATTTCAATGGATATGGGGAAGGATTTTGGCTAAAGAATGCAATAATCCGGGAAGTATACCGCTTGTTTTATTGCATACTTTGGAAAAAATGGATAAAGAAGATGCAGAAGCCTTTACTGCTTTATGTAGAACAGCAGTAAAATTTGAGGAAGAATATACTCCTATTATAATTGGTTCAAAATTGAATGAATATAAATCACTGGTAGGGATTGATCTTGATAAATTGTTAAATCTTAGTGCTTTAGGATTAATTGAGATGGATTTAGGAGTACTAACTTCTGGTTATAGACTTGAAGCAGAAACAGGTGCAGCAAAGGTTATTTACTTTGATAAGGAATTTGAACCTGCTGAGGAGAAAGGTGTATCTGTAGGAAATGTGCTTTTTACGAAGGCAGGACAGGCATTATGTCAGTCGATAGATGTAGATATGATAGAAGGATTTTGGGAAAAATATTGTTTGCCATTTTGGAAGGAGAATAATCAAGAGGAAAATGGCAACATTTTGGCAACAGAAAATCAGTAAACCAAAATAAATGATGTAATTGAAGTAAAATGTGGTGTGTATTTGCACAAAACTTCAATAAAAATAGTTAAGAACAACAAAGAACACGCCGAGTTCGAGTAACGGACAGAACGCCGGAGATGCTGATAAAATGGGCATTTCCGGCGTTACTTTATGCCTGTTGGCTCTAAAATGGCTCTAATTGTTTTCGGAAGCGTTATTCTCCGAGTAATAGCGAAACGCTTTTACAATATAATCAGAAGCCCCCTTTCCATATTTGCTGTCAGTCATGCTTTTAATATAATCGCTTGAATATGTGTCGATAAGAACATTGATATAGGGCTTATCGAGGGATAAGCTGGTGCTGTTTCCCTGTATAAGCTGCATTAGTTCGTGCACAATGGATTGTATTTTAGGGGAAGAAACATCTTCTGACAAATCGGCGGTTAGTGTGCCATACAATAGATCAGATTGCTTTCCAATTTCTTTCACTCCCTCTGTTAACTGCGTTTCCATGAGTTCAGAGAAATGCTCTAAATTATGTTTCATGGTTTCGGTGTACTTTTCAATACTGCCAAATTGCCGAATGGCGAGTTTCGCTACCTCGGCTTCATCATCTTTGATTTTCTGAATAAACATATTAAAATTTTCAATACT
>OFFV01001235.1_pt1 | contig 15708 bp, 15 predicted proteins | sample 1521461 | NCBI WGS metagenome assembly OFFV01 (sample SAMEA3504120, study PRJEB24116) | mouse gut metagenome | biome: mouse gut; feature: mouse-associated habitat; material: faeces | place: Denmark | collected 2011 | reverse complement strand
ATTTCCCTTTGTACGCTACAATCTTCTGCTGTTGCAGTTTTATCTCGCATAAGATTGGCGACATCCGGCATAGGGGCCTTTAACCGCATGGCGTTCCAGAAATTCTTCCGGTAATCATCAGAGGCGCGTCCCGTCTTATCCCCCTCCCCGTCATCCGCCCTGCTGCCGGGCTTCGCCGTGATCGGCGTGCTGGTAGCCCTGGACAGCTCCGCGTCGATCGCCGCCTGCCGCTCCAGCCGCTCAATCTCCTTCCCCAGGTTCACCACGTCCGCTTCCATCTTCTCATAGGCAGCCGTGTCCTCCGCGGACAGCATCCCGTCCGCTCCCCTTTTGGCATCCAGGAACTTCTTTGCAGCATCCCATGCCTTTGCCCTCTTCTCACGCAGTTCCAAAATCTTACTCATAAAAAACCCTCGCTTTCTTGATTTGCGGCATCCGCTCCCGGGATGCCTGTTTCTGTGCAAAATAAAAGAGCCGGTTCCTCAGCCCCTGACTCCTTCTTCCTGTGGCGGCAGAACTTCCTGCCCTGTTCTTCCGCCTCAAAACGTTCATCCAACGCACCGACCGTCCAGCCCTTCCGGAACATCCCCAGCGGGGTCTCCCCGAACTGCCCCAGCGCACGCGCATCCATTTCAAGCATCCTCCCCCATAATTCTGGATGGTGCTTCCTTAGCTTCCGCAGCTCATCTATCCTCTGGAACGGGCAGCACCAGCAGGAGCACCGGTGATAGATCTCATACAGCCCGCCCCAGTCAAAGCCCTTCCCATAGCAGTACCGCAGAGCCTGTTCCTCCGTCACCTGCCACTCCACAAGCGGGTAACGCTCCCCCTTGCACCGCTTCTTTTCATCATAAGCAATCCCGACATAGGAGACAGCATCGTACTCCCCTTTCAGGCGGTTGACCTCCTTCGTGATCAGGTGTGTCTTTAACTGCCCCGTACACCACCTCACCCGGATGCCCGGCCAGCCATTCCCGCATAAAGGCACCCCGTCCCGGATGCGCCGCTCCACAGCGGATTTCTTCTGCTTCGGCTCATCAAACATCAGCCACTCAAAACCGCGCGGATGGCGCAGGACATGGATATGCAGCCCCCGCTCCCGGAACAGGTACGCATCCACTTTCCCGATATGCCGGTACATCTCCGGGAACTCCATGCCCGTCCTATTTCCCATATCTATTTTCTGTATAGCTACAAATCAACTTATGTTAGCCTACAGTTCAATCAGCTTGCCAGATCATCCTCCTCCACGTTATCAATATCCTGACACCGATCCCACAGCTGTTCTTTCGCCAGTCCTAATTTTTTATACGCCGCTATCTGTTCATCGATTTCTTTCTGTATCCCTATGTATTCCTCATTTTCCAACAGGATTTTATCCATCCCTTCATTAACGGAATAATCCATAATAATGTCAAATATATTGTCTCCCATATCAGTTTTCTCTTCCTTTCACAAAATCACTATTTTTTCATTAAGCCATGTACCATGTTCTTCTTACTATTGTCCATTGCTGCTCCACCATGCAAAATGGGCAAAATAAAAAGAGAATACTCTGTTCTGCCAGAATACTCTCTTATCCTACATTTTGTCATGCTGTCTGCCAACAACATCTATAACACTTTTACAGCGCCATCATCCTAAACCATGTCATATAATCATGTCTCCTGCACTATATACCAGAATCCAACACATATTGCTCTGCTTCTTCATGTGACAAATGAAACTTTATCTGCAGCTTTTCTAAAATTTCATCTCCACTCAACCCCAGATCATGGCACATGGATATCGCCCCATATATTTTACCCTTTTCTATTCCTTTTTCTATTCCTTTTTCTATATTTTCCTGATCCCTCATCAATAACGTCATATACTCATGCCTCCATTCCCGGTTCTTTCTTGCCTGTTCTACTGCCTCTTCCAGTCTTTGTACAAAATCATCCGCCGACTCTTTTCCAGCTACATAATCAAGAAAGGCCTTTAACTCTTGACTGACATCATCCTGGCCGCTGTCGGCATTCAAGAAAATTTTTATTGCCCCGTCTTTCAGGAAAACACTGTTATCCTCTTTACAAATATTCTCAAATGTATAGATATGCCTTCCTTTATCAAACAAGTCAAACGGGCAGATAAAGATGATATAACTCGGCTTTAATTTCTTATAATACTCCCCTTTGTCAATTAGCTGCAGGTCTATCATGCTCTGGTAGTAGCGGCTCCGTTTGGGCAGTTCTTTTGTATCCACCACCTGCATTTCAATATCGTAAATAGAACCTTTCCCATCCCGCACATAGACATCCAGTCTAACGCTTTTCGCGTCCACATCAAGCCTGATGCTCTTCTGCGCTTCCGGATATTCTATATGGTCAATTTCCAAATCCGGCAGTATTCTCTGCAGCAGTTCTTTGCACAGTTCCGCATCCTGCATTATCTTGCTGAACATGAAATCATTCGATATCCCTAATGATTCCCATATTGTATTAAGTTCTGTCTGGTTTTCCATCTTCTATTTCCTCTTTTCTTTGATTATATTATACAAATTTCCTCCATAAAATACAACAGATTTATCACCATCTTGTCCTTTACCAGAGCTGCTCTCCCATCCTTGTGCAGTCTTATATCGTACAATTACTTTAGTAATATCATCATTACCCTTCTTTAAAAACAAAAACAGACATTTGCCAGCCCTGCAGTCTGATCATCATTTTCTTCAGATTATAATTAGACTGCACAAAAATCAACTCACCAACCTTTCCTGTTCCACGTCATCAATATCCTGGCACTGATCCCACAGCTGTTTCAGGCTCCGTCCTTTCTTCCAGGTATGCGCCAGCCTGATCTCTGCCTGTATAAATGGCTGTATCTGATCCGGATACCGTTTCATGTTCTCTACTGCATGCCGGTCGCTCATGAACATACATGCCATACAGCTACAGCGGCCCAAGTATTCATAGCAGAAGTGCGGTTCCAGATGCAGCTTCTTTCCCCATTCAAACATCCTGCCCTTCTCATAATCAAGGCACGGCCTGTACCAGTGGCAGGTGAAATCTCCCTTTCTTTTTGTCCACAACGTTGTGCTGTGGTACTCTACCTCCGGCAGCTTTGCCCGTCCCCTGCTCTCATCCCTGCGCTCACCGGATATAAAAAGACACTTATTCCCCAATAATTCCCGATTCGCACGTATCCATTTATCAGTCACCCCGGTCTTAAGATACGCCGTGCACCACCTGTTCTTCATATCAGGCCATTTCAGCCGCTCTTCCAAAAGCAGGTTCAGGAATCCCTTCGGATGCTGCAACAGCACAGGACGGACGCCGATAAATGCTGCTGTCTTATAAAACATCTGGATGTTCTCCGGATAATCAAAGCCGGTATCGCAGTACAGCAGATATATCTTTTCTCTTGCGAACTCCTGCAGTGCCCAATATAATGCCCCTGTACTGTCTATCCCGTTGCTATAACTCACAATCACACTGGTATAATCAGTCTGTACTCCTTCTTCAACGATCTTGTTTGTCTTTGCCATAATTAAAATAAGGGCTGCCATCCTCTTATCAGACAGCAGCCCACCCTCCTTTCTTTCCTATGCTATTGTATTACCTGAAATCTTCCTCTGGCTGTATCTCTTTTTTGTCCGCATTACGCCGCCCCTCTCCCCATGAAAAGTAACGGGAGAAATACTTACAACGCTTTTTCTGAATTTGAAGTAAATTTGAAGTAGTATCACATTTTTAAATTTGAAAACCGCGTAAATTCAGGGTTTAGGGAAGTATCTTAGCACTGTCAAGAGGTGAGTGCTAAAATTGTATAAACTATTTCTAAAGAGATGATAAAAATAGGGATTCTTTCGGTAGCAATCCTTTTACAAAGCTGTATTTTGTACCTTTTCTGTACCTTTTGCGAAAAAACCTGCTGCCATGTCGTATTCTACGTCAAATGAGAACGAGTGTAATTTTATCCAATCCTCATATTCTCATGAACCGCTTCCATCTTCTCCTGAATTATCGTAAAATCCAAATGGGTATATATATCCAATGTCACAGACACATTGGCATGCCCCATGATATACTGCAATACTTTAGATTCAAGCCAAGACTCAACCAGTCTTGTACAAGCGGTATGCCTTAATATATGCGCCGACACAGGCGGCAACAGTTCCGTCTCCCGGTTCTTGATTGATTTCATTACTCTTTAATCTGTTTTGTCCAGCTCACTATCCTCCCGGTTATTTATACCGCACCATGATAGGGCTATTTTAAAATCTCCCTTGCGTAATACTGGAAAATTGAAATTTTGTAATAGCCGGCCTATTCTGGGGAAATGAATTGTATGTTTACCTCATATCTGTGTGCAGAAATCTTTAAATATGCCATATAGGTAGCAGGCGTGAACTCCGTGCAGTATTTATGCCCGATAATGTCAAAATGAACGACGTGAGCTTCAATCATCAGATATACCTTGCATTCATCATTCCCAGCTTTCAGGAACTCCTCCTCGTAAATAAGAGAATCCCTGTACCGCAAAATCTTATTCTGATAATTCTTCTCATTTCTGTATTTCAAAATATATATGTCCCATGAAAGTTTAAAATGGAGAAAAATCTACTATTTTTATTACCAGAATATTACCAAAAATAAAATCGAATGCTGGAAACCCGCATAAGCACAGGCTTCCAGCATTTCTGTCGTCTACTCAAATTCAGTTTAACCTTTCTCATCAGCCAAATAACATACAATAATCAATCCGTTTCACTATTTTCAAAACACTTCCTCCCTTTTGGGAAAACATGAAATAATATTTTCATATATTATTTTTCTTTCATCAGGAAATAATTCACACCAAATATGCAAAAATGCACTTCTAACCGTTTCCTCCTGCATATAACCCAGTTCTAAAGCTATCGAATTATAAATATTATGTTTATCATAAGTGGTTCTCCATACCTTTTCTAGAACTTCTTTCACGAAATCTTTGTCCTTTATGTCCTGATGCAAAGCTATAACCAATTTATTAGAAATAGAATCGAACTTCTCTAAAATTGACAAAAATATATAGGATTCTGGCATTTCTCCTGGCAGTCTAAAAACCCTGCTATAATCGGATTCATCTTGTTTAGAATCCCCATCTATATAGCATACTGATTTATATTTGGCTGCCGGATCTTCATTTCGACTTTTATTTGTTCTTACTGCTCTTCCGTCCCCCTCCATAGGATATACTTCAATTGCCTCTGAGCTAACAGTTTTATCAAACGATAAAACCGTTTCTATCCATCTTTCTGCAAAAACATCTTCAACATACACAACCAATTCGGACGGTATTTCTCCAACCAACGCCCTTAAAGATTCTATTCTCAATTTCCCTTGAAATATTTCATTATTTTCATTTGCACACACCCATATCGCTTTATCAGGTAATGGTTTTAAGGCTTCTTCTGAATGCGTGGTAAAAATCACTTGCACCTTTCTTCTAATAGCAACATCAATCAAGTATTCTACCAATCTTCTTACCGCCAAAGGATGTAAACCATTTTCAATTTCTTCAATTAAAATTAATGCATTTTCATCACATTTCTCTATCTGCGAAACCATTCTGATAATACTTGATTCACCAGCTCCAAAATGAAACTCCGTAAAACGTCCTCCATGTATCGTTAAACCAGAAAGAACATTTATTTTTGAATTATCACTCGATTCTATTCTCTGAAATTTTGATATATCTTTATCCAGAATTCTCCCAACATATCCACAAACATTTTCTTCTAAACTATCAATCTTTTCATGCGGCATAACAAATCTGCCATTTGCAAATGACTTTAATTCACGCCGTTCAGTTGCTGGTAGTGTTCTTGAAATTCCAAAACTTAAAGTCTGTCTCGATAATAAATTGTCTCTTGTCCATTTATAGTTATTAAAAATAGCCATTCGAGATATCTCTGTTTTAGGATTTATTTTTTTATCTATCAACTTATACTCAATCTTCCAATTTTGCATACTATCATCATATTTACCACATTTAGGAAAATATTTTCCTGGCTTTGTTTCTTTATATGCACAAGCTGCAGCACCTAACACTGTAGTCTTCCCTCCACCATTTGGACCAATTAATGCTGTCACTGGAAAATCAAGCCTAACTATTTGATTAGAAAAGCCCTTTATCTTTACCAAATTCATCTCATAAAGATATTTTCCATAATTTTTCCCTTCAACTTTCTCAAGCAAGGCATTCATCTGACTATCTCTTATTTGACTTTTGTAAATCATTATTTATCCTCTTTTGCGCACGTTATTCTTTTTTATCCAATTATATTTTCTATGTTATCTCGTCTTTCATTAATATAACTATTTCACTTATATACCATAAAAAAATCACATTATACTAAGTAAACAGTAAAGATCTGATTAATATCTGCCACCTTTAAGGATACTTTCTCCCACCTTTGTGCTATAAAACATAATCTCCTCTATCTGCTCTACTGTAAAGCAAATTACTGTCTCATATTGCCACTCATAACCTTTTTAAAAGCATATCCTTATCCGCTTCTGATACCTTCATAGCCACCATAGCCTGCTCAGCAGACCACTTCATGGAGTCCATCAAGTTCTTTATGGACTCCAAAAGACTGTTCAGTCTTACACTTTCTGCTTTTTGTTCCGCATATTTCTCAACCGCTTCACACATCCTCTCTCGACCTCCTTCTTCCTTAAAATGCTTTACTCCTTTAGCCAGTTCCGGATAATACATATCCTTCGATTCCTTACAGCCAAAGTCATGCATCAGTCTTCCGACTGTATCGTCTCCCTTATAATTTCCATTCACATAGACGATATGCGAACCGTCATCAAACAACTCATCCGTCTCCTCAAAATACCGATTGATCGTATAGATCGGTATCCCATGCCCAAAGATATCCGTCTGGGTGATAAACACCATATACGAATCCTGAAGCTCCGAAAAATCCTGCCCTGCTTTCAGCATCCGGGAATCCATCATACTGCTGTTAAATCTGGCACGACGGATATGCGCCCCTTCCGGTTTCTTCTGCACTTCCACATTATAGTGCTTGCCTGTACTGTCTTTTGCCAGAATATCCAGACGAATATCCCGCCCGCCAACTACAGGACTCTGCAATTCTCTCTGCCCTACAACGCTTATAACCTGAATATCGTCCTTTTTCAGTATAATCTTTAACAGAAGCTCTGTTGCTTCTATATTACCGTCAAACACCATAGACATCAGATCATCATCGAATAAACTCATTCCGTCAACAATCTGCTCTACAGTTCTGATATCCTGTCGTATTTCTTCTCCAGCCACCTGATCACCGCCTTTTTGACTGTCTTTTTCTTTTGCCGTCTCATTATTAAGTTACTATTATTATATCTTATCGTGCAAGGACTCACAATCTGATTTTTCCGAAAGCATAAATGAAATACGCAAATCAGATGTCTCCCAAACACATCCAATCATTCAGCCAGTACACCATTTACTACACCATTTCTTCACAAAATGACGACTTTAGATGAACCGGGATAAATTGCAGAACATGCCGCAAATCCTGTAAAATGGGCACTTACGACATATTATGAAACAAGTCGGAACTCACCCTCCACTGGCATGAATATAATATATAGTTGCATGAGTATCTAATACACTTTAGAGCAGACAGCATATTCTGCTATCTTCTCAAAACAAATCTCTCTCCTTCATATGTCCGCACAGGATTTCCCCTGACAATGCGGGTATGTTCCCGCCATGCGTCATTCACTTGTTTCGCCTCCTGCTCTTTCTGCAGATCCGTAAGTTTCTCCTGCAATTTCTCCATTGCACGGCGCTTATTTAAGAACTGGCTCCGCTCTTCGGTAGACTGCGCCACAAGTCCTGTCGATATGTGAATGATACGCACACCTGTTTCCACCTTGTTTACATTCTGACCGCCTTTCCCGCCGCAGCGGAATTTTTCAATACGGTATTCTTTCTCGGACGCGATCTCTCCCTGCTCCGGAATGATGCTCACATCCACATACCAGTTCTTCCTTTTGTGGTTCGGGCGGAAAGGACTTTTACATATCCACAATACTGTCCCCTCAAGACCACTCAAATCCTGCGCCGTCCAAAAACGAATGGAGTCCAAGCATCCTTTTTCATACCCCTTTGTCTCGGATATCACTTCTAAATCCTCATATTCTCTTTTTAATGCCGCAAACAGCTTCGCCACCGCAAGCTGACACTCAGACGGCCCCTGTCCTGCACTAATCTGTACTATCATAAATTTCTGTCTCCTCTACTTTCTGCTCCCTGCCTTGAAATTATAGACAGGTTTCAATATCTCAGTTACCTCTACGGTATCTTTGATCTGCTCTGTGATCTCCGTTATGGAACGGTAGGCAAAAGGCGCTTCGTCCAAGGTATCTGCACTGACACAACTGCTGTAAATGCCTTTCATTTCCTTTTTAAATTCCGATACCGTATACTGGTTTTTTACATCTTCACGCTTTAATTTTCTGCCGGAGCCATGCGGCGCAGAATAATTCCACATTACATTGCCCTTTCCGATGCCTAAGATAATCCCATCCCGCATATTTGCCGGAATGACTACTGGTTCTCCCTTTTTTGCAGCAACAGCACCCTTGCGGAGTATGCCGGAATCATCCAGATAATTATGCGGCACGGAAAACTGCTCTGCTGCTTTCCATTTCATGCCTTTCAGAATCTCCCTGACAATAATCTGTCTGTTCCATTCGGCATAGCGCTGGATGATCTGCACGTCTTCCAGATAGGCCGCTTTATTATCTCCTTCCAGATAGCTCATGTAATAGGGAACTTCTCTTCCCTGCTCTTTTAAACAGGCATTGGCAAATTTCGTGTAATACCCTGCCACTTCCTCCCCTAAATGCCTGCTCCCGGTATGCACCACAAGGTAAAGGCTGCCATCGTCACTTTGATCCAGTTCTATGAAATGATTGCCGCCGCCGAGTGTGCCGAGGCTTCTGTCTGCTTTCTGCCTGTTGATATGGCGAATACAATGGAGTCTTTCGTAGGAAAACACCTCCGCCATATGATGGGGCGCTTTCCGAATGTTGAAGCCAGAGGGTATGTTCTCCCGGATCACCCTGTCTAACTTCTGAAACTCTGCCCTACTCTTATTCAGTTTTACACAGGTCATGCCACAGCCGATATCCACACCTAAAAGCTGAGGAATCACCTTATCCGTGACCGTCATGGAAAGGCCAATCGGTGCAATTTTCCCCGGATGGATGTCCGGCATCATGCAGATCGTACTGCACTCTGCGATTTCGCTGTCACATATCATTTTTACCTGTGCCAGAGCGTAGTCTTCTACATCATCTGTAAAAATCTTTGCTTCGGCGTAAATGCCTTTTACTGTTTTCATAACTTATACTTTTCCTTTTCTCTGTAAAAATGGGCGCAAAAAAAGCACCCCAAAGGTGCTGACTACTCTTTCACTATCTATACAGCCTGTAAATAATAGAAAAGATCTAATCTTATTATTATCGAAACTTTCTATTGGCGCAACAAAACAGGACTATCTGAAAGACGCACGCAGTGACATACCTTTGATTATCAGTTGCATTATTCTGTTATGGATTGTTGTATTTTTCTGCATAGTGCGCCCTCCTTATCTTTCTGAAATAATGATTTCTTTGTTCAACGGTTACATGCTAACACAAACAACTAAAAGAAGCAAGTGTTTCATTGACTGTCCTGCTTCTTTTTGAATTCCAATTATCAAAAAGGAGAAATTGATATCTGTCCTTTATTGTTTACTGACAGCTCCAATAATCCAGGAAACATTTTATCTGTCTGTTCCCTGTTTTCACTAAAAAACTCTCCTGTACTGTTCCTATCCCTGCTCCAAAACCCCTGCGATCTTCTCGATCATTTCATCTTCTTTCAGCCGGAATTTGATCTCCACTCTTCTCGACGCCGGCATATCCACCTCCTGCGTGGAATTGCCGGAAGCATCCTTCTCATAGACCGGGTTGCTCCAGGATTTGCCGTTGACGGTAAGAATTTCCTGCAGCTGCTCGATTTCCTCCTCACTCAGCCCGTTTCTTTTGTTCAGACAGAAATCTGCCACGGCATTGGCACGCGCATAAGACAGCGCCATATTACTTTGATAGCTGCCGTCCGTATCCGTATGTCCCTCAATAATAATCTCGGCAATATAAGCGCGAAACTGATCCTGCAGCAGCACATCCAGATACATCGGAATGATATTCTTCAACGTCTCCTTACTGTCCGTGGTCAGCGAAGAACTGTTATAACGAAAAAGCACATCGGAAGAAAACGTAATGGAACCTGTCTGAGCATCCACTTTCATCGTGGAATTACTGAATGCTGACTGCAGCGCTCCAATGATATCCGTGCGAATGCCAACGATATCCTGCAGCTCCTGTTTTGTTGTCGTCAGCTCCTGCCTGGCATTTTCTATCTCCAGATAAGCGTTATCCAGTTCTTCCTGCGTCAAGGCCGCCTGCTCATAAGCCTGCTGCAGCTGTGCCAAAGACGATGCAAGCTCCTCATTCGACTTCTCAAGTTCCGTCTTGGAAAGTTCCAGATCTTCTATCGTCTCATCCAACTGACTCTGCGCTGTGTCAAGCTCCAGCCTTGTCTGATCCAGATCGTTCGTTTTCTGTCTGTATATGGCAAGCGTAATCGCAATCATCAGGATAAAGATCAACAGAAGCGCCGCCATCATATCCGAATAAGACTGCCAATAACTGTGCTCCGCAAAAGCTTCCCTGTTCCTTCGTTTATTTTTCATACAAATTCCTCATCTGTTCAAATGTGTAGATCTGGCTGCTGATCTCGTCACTCATGTCGCTGCACGCATCCGCCAGCATTTTCTTCTGCTCCGCAAGCTGTCCTGCAAAAACCTCCTGCCTTTCCATGACCTTTGCAAGCGCCTCCTGCACATTGCGGTTCACCTCCACCAGGACCGTGACCGCTTCCACCATTTCCGCCGCATTTACCGCACTGGCAGCCTGTGACTCTCCCGCCTTCTTTAATGCATTCCCGAGCTTCTTAAAATCTGCATCCAGGGCTGTCTGCATCTGCTCTGTAAATTTATCCACGATGCGTTCCACGCCTTCTGTCTGTTCCATCGCGTTTCCTTTCATCATATCAAGCATCTGTTTTAAAGAATTTGCCATCCCCGCCTGATAAATGAGCATTGTGGCCAGACTGTCATCCTCTTTTACAGCATTCGGCTGCGCGGTCTGACGGAACACCGTCAGAAATTCATTCAATACCTCGTAGGCATCCGACATGATGCTCCTGTAGACCACGTTAAATACCAGTGAAAAGAAAATACCATATACCGACGTGTGAAACGCTACTTTCATACCAGAAAGCAGGGAACCTACATTATCGGAGATCGTAAAAATATCATCCCCGCTGAACGCTCCCAGCCCCATGGAGAGACCAAGAAACGTCCCCAGAATCCCCAGGCCCGTAAGCGTCCCGGAAACACCGGAATTAAAGAAATTCATGCCCACTCTGTCCAGAAGATCCTCATTGATATATTCTTCCAGATCACAGGAAACACCCGCTCCCCGCTTCGACCTGGCCCCTTTTACACGCAGCCTGTACTTATCAAACGCCGCCTGTAACTCTTCCTCCTCAAAAACCTTGGCATTATCCTTATAATTTCCCCAGAGGTTCTTTCCCTCCGCCTCCTTATACTGCTTCTGCAGACGGAAGGCCGCCTCTTCCAGATCATAAGTGACTCTGTTAAGCCTGCCGAAGCTGATGGAAGATATGGCAAAAAGAATCCCAATTATAACCAAAAATCCGATATTGATCACCAGATTCACAAGCGAAATCTCTTCCCCGGTAAACACACCGTTCAAATAAAGAACAAACGCCACAACAATGGCATATAAAAAATACAGTACATAATACAGCTTACTCTTCATCCGTACACCCATCCCTTTTTCTTCTGATGTAGTTATTGTTACAGTTACTCTGGAAAATATTCTTACAGTTTCTATATTAAAATTATCACTTTTTTATCCAAAGCTCAATCATCTTAAGGATATCTTAAACAATAAATCCATGCTGCCTGCGGTAAGACAGCGCAAATGCACAAATCAGACCGCCAAACGCCGCGACGCAGATCAGCTCGCATATTCTCCAGTACCAGGGAGCCTCATACTTCACGACAAAGCTGCCCTCGTAACCAGCCGGCAGGATCACACAGACACGTTGATTGTCGGCCGGCCGAACCGTCAGCTGCTCTTCCGTCCTGGAATCCCTGGCCACATACCCCATATAGTAAAGGACCGGAACATCTACATGAGTCTCTTCTGCGCCCGTGTTCTTACAGGTCAAAGCCACCGTTCCTTCTCCGCGCTCATACTGCAGGACTTGTCAACCGGAAAAAGCTTCCCCGATCCCTCTGATTCAAACCTTTATCCTGTTGTTTCCATTTCTACCTGCAATTGACAAAGTCATACACGCCTTGTCTGTTGAAGCCATGCTTCCGCCCTGTCATAACATCCGTTTCTTACTAAGTATCCGCTTTCAATTTCCGGTAAAGTGCAAAATACATCGTCACAAAGCAGGCCAGCCCTCCTATGGCATTGGAGATCGGCTCCGCCAGAAACACCCCGTTCACGCCGAGTCCCAGCTTAGGCAGAAGCAGCGTAAGCGGCGCAACGATCACTGCCTTGCGCAACAGGGAGAAAAAGATCGCATGGCGGGAATAGCCGAGCGCAGTAAACGCCGCCTGCCCCGAAAACTGGAAAGACATAAAGAAAAACCCGAAAAAATATAACCGCAGCGCACTCACGCCGGCCTCAATCATCGCCCCATCCTCCGTAAATATGGACAACAGCAGATGCGGGCTTAAGATCACCAAAAGCCATGCCAGCATGGTATACAGAACACCCAGAATCGTCGTAAAGCGAATGCCCTGCCGTACCTTGTCATACTTCTTCGCCCCGTAATTATACCCCAGCACGGGCTGCGCGCCGCTGGTAATGCCGCTGACCGGCAAAGACAGAATCTCTCTGGCGGAGTTGATCACCGTCATGATCCCCACATAAAGGTCACCGCCGTAAGTCTTTAACGTCGCATTGCATACCACCTGCACCAGACAATTGGTCCCCTGCATGATAAAGCCGGACATCCCCAACGCCATAATCTCCCTTGCCAACCTGCCGTCTATCCGCAGGTTCTTCTTCTTAACAGGGAGAAGCGCCCTCTTTCCCGTCAGAAACAGCAGCACCCAGATACAGGAAACGGCCTGACTCAGCACCGTTGCCAGTGCCGCGCCGCCCACTCCCATATGTAAGCCGAAGATGAACAGAGGATCCAGCGCCAGATTCAGCACCGCTCCGATCAGCGTCGTCAGCATTCCCATCCGCGGGAATCCCTGTGCATTGATGAAACCGTTCAGCCCTGTGGCCAGCATGGTAAAAGGGGTTCCTAACAGGTAGATCCGCAGATAAGCATCCGCATACAGATAAGAAGCGTCGCTGGCGCCGAACAGATAGAGCACCGGCCTGCGCAGCACATAACAGAACAGAAACAATATAACCGATGTCCAAAGCAACAGCGAAAATGTATTGCCCAGTATCTTTCCCGCCCGCTCCTCCTGCTTCGCTCCTCTGGCGATGGAAAAAAGCGGCGTACCGCCCGTGCCGAAAAGAAAGGTAAAGGCCGCGATCAGCGTAGTCAGCGGAAACACCAGGCCGATCCCTGTCAGAGCCATACTGTCCGCTCCCGGCAAATGACCGATATAGATACGGTCCACCACATTATACAGAAGCTGCACCATCTGCGCCAGGATCAGCGGTATGGCCTGCGCCACAATATTCTGCCATACCTTACCTTTAGAAAAATCAGTAGATTGCATAAAACATCACCTCTTTGTACTTTTGTAGAATTCCCTCATACCAGATATGCTGTATATCGTTAAACTGATTTCCAGCTTTTTCATTTTATCATGTTCTTCCGAAAAGACGCAAGTCGACAAAACCAATCCAGCCTCTCATCCTGAAAGCAATTACTGCAGTTCGCCGCCAATGTCAGTCATGTAAAGCAGGCGCAGCTTACCGCTTGACAATAGTACGAAATCATACTATAATGCTTCCTATGGTACGATTTCGTACCAAGTGGTGTAATTCACGATAACTGCTGCTGCCTTATATGCAGAATAAACTTTTCATGTACAAGGAGAATGACCATGTCCGACAACCTTTCCCAAAAACTGAAACGCTATAACTATCTGGTCGGAGAAATCGACGCTGCCTACCACGAAATATCCACCAATTTAGGTCTGTCAGACAGTGTGATGCGCATCCTCTATACCATCTGCGACAATGGAGCCGACTGTCCGTTACAGAAGATCTGCCGTCTTACCGGCCTCAGTAAGCAAACGATCAATTCCGCCCTGCGTAAGCTGGAAAAGGAAGGTTTTATCTATCTGGAACCGCTTGGCCCCAAAAATAAAAATGTCTGCCTGACAGACACCGGAAAGCACATGGCAAAGCAGACCGCATGCCAGGTTCTGGCGATGGAAAACGAGATCTTCGCCTCCTGGCCGCCGGAAGATGTGGAGAGATACATCGAACTGACGGAAGCCTATCTGCGTGACCTGCGCAATCATGCCGGCAAACCGGCGGACAGATAACCTGCTGTCCGCAGAAATACAAAGCAACGCCAAAAACCCTGAAAGGAGCGCCTGAACCTATGATACAATTATCAGACCATTTTGACTGTAAACGCCTGTTACGTTTTACGGCCCCATCCATTATCATGTTGATCTTTACTTCCATCTACGGTGTCGTTGATGGATTTTTCGTCTCCAATTTTGTAGGAAAAACAGCCTTCACAGCCGTCAATTTTATTATGCCCGTGCTGATCATCCTGGGCTGCGTGGGTTTCATGTTCGGCACCGGCGGCGGCGCTTTGATCGCCATCACAATGGGTGCGGGCCATAAGGAAAAGGCAGACCAGCTTTTTTCCATGCTGATCTATGTCTCCATAGCATGCGGTATTGTTTTGACGGGAGCAGGGCTGTTATTTTTGCGCCCTCTTCTGTCCTTACTTGGCGCCAGAGGACAGATGCTGGAGGACTGTATCACTTATGGAAAGATCATTCTTCCGGCGGTTTCCGCCTATATTCTGCAATACGAATTCCAGTGTCTGTTCGCCACGGCAGAAAAACCGAAGCTGGGACTCTACGTTACGATAGCTGCGGGACTGACCAATGCTCTTTTGGATGCTCTTTTTATCATCATATTCCACTGGGGTCTGCAGGGTGCAGCAGCTGCCACAGCCATCGGTCAATGTGTCGGCGGCCTGCTTCCCCTTCTCTATTTCGCCCGGCCCAACACCAGCCTGCTGCGATTGACAAAGGCAAAATTTGACGGTACAGCGCTTATGAAAGTGTGTGTCAACGGCTCCTCGGAGCTGATGAGCAATATCTCTGCCTCCATTGTCAGCATGCTGTACAATATTCAGTTGTTACAATATGCCGGGGAGGACGGCGTTGCCGCATACGGTGTGCTTATGTATGTCAATCTGATCTTTCTGGCCGCCTTCATCGGCTTCTCCGTGGGAGTATCCCCGGTGGTCGGCTACCACAGCGGTGCGGGCAATTATAATGAACTGAGCGGATTGTTAAAGAAAAGCTTTATGATAACAGGTGTATTCTCCCTCCTTATGTTCCTGGCG
>OFFV01001232.1_pt1 | contig 15747 bp, 8 predicted proteins | sample 1521461 | NCBI WGS metagenome assembly OFFV01 (sample SAMEA3504120, study PRJEB24116) | mouse gut metagenome | biome: mouse gut; feature: mouse-associated habitat; material: faeces | place: Denmark | collected 2011 | reverse complement strand
TCAAAGTCGGATTGATTGATGTGGACAGCCATAACTTCCCCAATTTGTGCCTTATGAAGCTGTCAGCTTACCATAAGGCAAGGGGCGATACATTGGAATGGTATGACGGGCGAAAACATTATGACCTTGTATATATGAGCCGGGTGTTTACGGACAGCTATTCTAAGGATTACTCTGGTACAATTCATGCTGACTGCATTATAAGGGGCGGCACAGGGTATGGGCTTCATAACCGTCTGCCGGAGGAAGTGGAGCATATATATCCGGACTATGCATTATACCCGAAATTTGAAGGAACTGCATATGGTTTTCTGTCAAGAGGGTGTCCTCGTGGATGCGGTTTCTGCATTGTAGGGGAAAAGGAGGGGCGCAGGACGGTTGCGGTCGCTGACCTTGCCGAGTTCTGGCGTGGGGAAAAAGAAATAAAGCTGCTTGATGCGAACCTGTTAGCCTGCCCGGATTGGGAACGGTTATTACAGCAGCTTGCACAAAGCGGCGCAATGGTGGATTTTACACAGGGACTTGATGTGCGCCTGATTACTCCGGAGAAGGTGGAGATGCTGAACAAAGTGAAAACAAAAATGCTGCACTTCGCTTGGGATAATCCGGAAGATGACCTGACAGGGTATTTCAAAAGGTTTTCAGAACTTACAACTGTGAAAGATTACCGGAAAAGGCGGGTGTATGTGTTGACAAACTATAACAGTAGCCATGAACAGGACTTGTATAGGATATACACTCTGCGGGATATGGGATTTGATCCCTATGTAATGGTATACGAAAAGCCAACTGCGCCACCCGTTACAAGGAAACTGCAAAGATGGGTAAATAACAAATGGCTTTTCAGGGCAGTGTTAGATTTTAATGATTTTGATCCAACCGGGTGGGAAAAACGGAAAAAACAGAAAGCGAGGAATTTATGACAAAGGAGCGCATTGAAAAGGCACTTTCCAAAGTGGATGCGCAGCTTGAATCCTTACAGGCAAAAAAGAAGGATTTGGAAGAACAGAAGCGCATGGCGGAAAGAGCCGAAAAAATGGATATTATCGAAAAGCATAAAATCTCGTCCGAGAAGCTGCAATTACTCATTAAATTCAGCGAGGACGAGATTTTGAAGTTATTGGAAGAAAAAGAAAACGCAAAGGAGATGGCAGGAAATGAAGAAAAAGTTATCAGTTAGGGCGGCGGTGTCGCTGCTCTTGTCAGCATTATTGTTCTGTATGCCCGTAGGGGCGTTTATGGCGAACAGCGGGAATACGGTAGATGCCTATGCGGAGGAAAGCGGAGCGTCAGAGGAAGGCAGTACCGAAGCGGAAACAGAGGAAAGCACTGATACAGGGGAAAATTCAGAGAATGGAAAAGAAGAAACCGGAGAAACAGAATCCGAATCCGGTGAGAAGGAAGGAGAAACGGAAAGCGGTACGGTATCCGGGAATGAAGTGCCGGAGCCGGAATGTACCTGTAAGGAAAAATGCACACAGTATTCCGCTGATAAAGATTGTGAGGTCTGCAAGGGGGATTACAGCTTATGCGAATATGTGAACCCGAATGTAAAAATCACAATCTCCACTCCGTCCGGCTGGCACAATGACACCACAAAGGTACATATCTCCGTTGAAGATGTGGCACATTCCGGCAACTTCTCCATAAAGACGGTGCAGGCGAAAGTGGCGCAGAATGGGAGCTGGACGGACATCACAGAGGATATGTATGTGGAGATTTCAGAGAATGCCACCGTCTATGTGCTTGTGACAGACCAGAGGGGCAAGACCTATGAGAAAAACCGCTATATCAAGTGCTTTGACTTCACGAAGCCTACCTTAAACGCTGCGGTCAGTGACGGTCTGCTCTCCGTTCAGGCGCATGATACGGATTCCGGCATCAAGGCAGTGTATGTGAACGGGTATGAATTTACGGAGCTTACAAACGGTGTCCTGAATATCCGTCTGCAACAGTTTGACGCAGGCTACCAGTATTTTACCATTTCCGCAATGGATAACGCCGGGAATATGTCGGAGGTCTACAAAACAGCCAACCCGTATTACACCGATTCGGAAAAAGAGGACGGAAATGAGAAGAACCCGGCAGAGCAGCTCCCGGTGAACGCACAGGCTACCAAGCCTTCCTCCGCCACCGCACAGGTGACGGAGCATACCAAGACGGACAGTGACGGGAACACCGTTTCCGAAAACAGCCTTGCAGAGCAGAAAAAGCAGGCAATGGCGGAAGCGGCGGCATCGGAGAAGAAAGAGGAATCTGGGGAGAAGGAGAAAAGCGAAACGGGGAAGGAATTTTATACAATCCAGACCGCATCGGAAAAAGTTTTCTATCTTATCGTTGACCGGGACGGGGAGGAAGAAGTGGTTTATTTCCTGACCGAAGTTACGGAAAATGACCTGCTGAACGTGACAGCGGACAACAGCGATACCTTGCCGCAAAATTCCGCCGCACTGGAATCCGCAATCCCTGTGACGGAGGGCGCACTTCCCAACAATAACGGGGAACAGGAAACGGAAGAAGAACCTGCGGAAGAAGCGGCAGAGGACGGGGAGGGAGAAAACACCGAAGAACCCGAACCGGAGCCGGAGAAAACAAAGGAAAACCCGACGGCAACCTATATCATTCTTGGGATTGTGGCAGTTGCGGCTATTGGCGGCGGCTATTATTTTAAGGTGGCAAAGAAAAAGAAAGAGGAATTTCTTGACGAGGACGATGAGGAGGAGGACGAGGAAGAAGAATACGATGATGACGAGGAAAACGAGGACAGTGAGGATGATTTTTTTGAGGATAAAGAAGGGGAGGACGAATAAATGCAGTTAGTCATAGCGGAAAAACCGAGCGTAGCAAGGAGCATTGCGGAGGTAATCGGCGCAACGAAGAACCATGACGGGTATATGGAAGGGAACGGCTATGTTGTGAGCTGGTGCGTGGGGCATCTGGTGGAGCTGGCACAGCCGGAAAGCTACGGGGAGCAGTGGAAGAAATGGACGTATGAGAGCCTGCCTGTCAAGCCGGAAACATGGCAGTATGAGGTGAAGCCGGACACAAAAGCGCAGTATGACGTGCTTTGCCAGTTGATGCACAGGGAGGACGTATCGGCTACAATCTGCGCCACTGACGCCGGACGGGAGGGAGAGCTTATCTTCCGCCTTGTGTATGAAATGGCAGGCTGTGACAAGCCGATCAAACGCCTGTGGATTTCCTCAATGGAGGAAAGCGCAATCCGTGAAGGGTTTGAGAATTTACAGCCGGGGAGCGATTACGACAACCTGTACCATTCCGCACTGTGCAGGCAGGAAGCGGACTGGCTTGTGGGCATCAACGGTACAAGGCTGTTTACAGTTTTATATGGCGGAAAGGTGTTAAAGGTGGGGCGGGTGCAGACACCCACCCTTGCGATGTTGGTAGACCGGGAAGCAAAGATTATGAATTTCCAGAAGGAAAAATATTACATGGCGCATATCCTGATGGACGGGATAGATGCCGCCACCGGGCGCATAGATGACAAAAAGAAAGCAGATGGGATTGCGGGGGCTTGCCGGAACGGGCAGGCTCTTACCACGTCCGTTGTGAAAGAGGAAAAAGCAGCCATGCCGCCGAAGCTCTATGACCTTACCACGCTCCAGAGGGATGCGAACCGCTTATTCGGATTTACCGCAAAGCAGACCTTAGAGTATACACAGAGCCTTTATGAGAAAAAGTTAGCTACATATCCGAGGACGGACAGCCAGTTCTTATCCGATGACATGGGGCAGACCGCAGAGGGCGTGATTGGAGCGGTGTACAGTTCCCTGATGTTTGAGGAAAACAGGGCTACCAGACCGGACATAAAGCGGATTCTGAACAGTAAAAAGGTGACAGACCACCACGCCATTATCCCCACAATGGAGATAGGGAAAGCTGACCTTGCGGCACTGCCGGAAACGGAGCGTAAAATCCTGTCTTTGGTTGCGAACCGCCTGTTATGCGCCACTGGGGAGAAACATCTGTATGAAACAGTCAAGGCAGAGTTTTCCTGTAACGGACACACATTTACTGTTTCCGGGAAGTCTGTCACGCATAACGGGTGGAAGTCTTTTGAAGATGCCTTTAAGCGTTCTTTTAAAATCTCCGGGAATCAGGAGGAAGAAAAAGAGGAAAAGAAGCTGCCGGAACTGTCGGAGGGACAGGCATTTGACGGTGTGCAGACGAAAGTCAGCGAGCATTTCACAAATCCGCCCAAGAGATTTACAGAAGATTTGCTATTATCCGCAATGGAACGTGCCGGGGCGGAAGATATGGGCGATGAAGTGGAGAGGAAAGGGTTGGGTACGCCTGCGACAAGGGCGGACATCATTGAGAAGTTAGTCAGGGACGGGTTTGTGAAGCGTGAGAAAAAGCAGATCATACCAACAGAGGACGGAATGAAGCTGATTACGGTGCTGCCGGACGTGGTGAAGTCCCCGAAACTTACCGCCGATTGGGAAAATGCCCTGACGCTGGTAGCGAAAGGGGAGCTTCCTATGGAGGACTTCATGGAGGATATTGAAAACATGGTGTCGGAACTGATACACACCTACCATGAGGTCAGTGACGAGCAGAAAAAGATGTTCGCACAGGGACAGGAAATACTTGGAACGTGCCCGAACTGCGGCGGTCAGGTGGTAAAGGGAAAATACGGTGCATACTGCACGAATAAATGCGGCATGAATGTGAGCCGGGTTATGGGCGTTTCGCTTACCGATGCACAGGTAAAGGATATGCTTGCCGGAAAGAAAATCCTATTGAAAGGATTAAAGAGCAAGGCAGGTAAGACTTACGATGCCTATATTATTCCGAGTGGAACAGAGGAATACCGCTACACCAAAGACGGGGAAGAAAAAAGCGGGGTACAGTTTAAATTTGTCATGGAATTTCCCAAGAAGAAAAAGAGATAGGGAAGGTGATAGATTGAACGTATTTCCAGAGGAAAACAGAATAGAAAAGAATCAGGTTTATGAAGCGGACTGTGTGGATGTATTAAAACGCCTTCACTCTGAAAGCGTGGATTTAATCATTGCAGATCCGCCTTATTACCACATGAGAGGGGAGTTTGATTTTGTCTTTCAGTCTGTGCAGGAATATCTGGACTGGTGTTCCGTATGGGCGGCGGAGTGCTGCCGGGTTTTGAAGCAGACAGGGGCATTTTACTGTTGGGGAAGCAGCCAAATGATAGACAAACTTTCAGTCAGAGTTTTAGATAATCTTGATTGGATAAAAAGAAACCTGATTGTCTGGAATTATGGGACAGGGCGTCCGGGAAAAGCAATCTACCGGAATGAAGCAGAGTTCTTATGGTATTACAGCAAGCCTTTCCATGAGATTCGGCATGATGAAATCCGTATTCCATATCATGCGGGATGGGAGAAGGACAAGAGGAAAAATCCTAAAGGGAAGTCTTGCGGGAACGTATGGGAATATCCGAGGATTATGCCCAATTACAAAGAATCCACCAGACACCCTACACAGAAACCGGAAAAACTGGCAGAAAGGATAATCCTTGCAAGCAGTATGCCGGAGGATTTAGTCTTTATCCCCTTTGCAGGATCGGGCAGCGAGATTGTCCAGTGTATGAAACATGGGCGGAACTTTATAGCAACAGAGATAAACACATCTTATGTCCGGGATATTATCCTGCCCCGGATAGAGATAACTTTTGAAATGCTTAAAAAATAGGAGGAACAGGATATGTTTACAACAGGAGATAAGTTATTAAACATGATGAAAGAGGAAGAAATCAGCATTATGGAGCTGTCAAGAATGTCGGGAGTGCCGGAGAGGACAATCATGGACATTTTGGCGGGGATCAGAGAGCCGGAGCTTGGCGTGGTATGCAAGATAGCGGACGGACTTGGTATCTGTGTGCATGAGCTTCGTGCCGATGAGGAGTTTTATACGGTATCTGTACAGAAAGATACCCTTGCAAAGCTGATTGTAGTCAGCGAGATTAACGGAGTGGAGCTGGAGGAACTGATACATACCATCATAGAAAAAGGAATTGAAGAAGAGGGATTCTATAAGTAATAAAAAATATGCTGCAGGGAATAGAATTCTCTGCAGCAAGGAGTGAAAAGGAGTTGCTAATGTTGTGTTGAAGTAAATTAAATGTTATAATTATTTTGCTGATAATTCAATATTTATGATATGGGGTGCGAATATGAAGTTGACAAAATTAAAGGTGTTTAATTATCGTTCTTTTGGGAATGAAGAACAAATAGTGCCAATTAACGAATTGACAACTTTTATTGGAAGTAATAGTACAGGAAAAACAGCGGCGTTATGTGCGTTAAACTGTATTTTCTCAACAAATTCTAATGACAGAGTTTTACAACGAAGCGATTTTCATTTACCAAAGGATACGAAACCAGATGAATTAGAAAAACAGGAATTATACATAGAAGCAATATTTACATTTGAAGAATTAAAAGAAGACGGGAAAAAGGGAAAATATTCAATTCCACCATTTTTTCAAAGTATGGTTGTAGGTGGAGAGGGAGAGGTTCCGTATTTAAGAATCCGTCTTGAAGCTACATGGGAGAAAAGTAATAATGTGGATGGTTCTATTGAAAGTAGAGTAATGTATATTACTTGCCCAGAGGGAGCAGAAGTAAAGGATGAACATAAACCAACAGCAAATCGGAGGGAACTGGATTGTATTCGTGTGATTTATGTTCCAGCTGTTCGTGATCCATCTAGGCAATTAAAGAATGTATCTGGTACTATGATGCATCAGATTATGAGTTCTATTAATTGGAGTGATGAAATTAAAAACAATGTCGAAGGTAAAATCAGAGAGTTGAACGAAGAGTTTAAACATGAAAAAGGGGTTTCAATATTGGATTCTGCTATCCATACACAGTGGCAGACGTATGATTCTGATTATAGGTATTCTAATGCTCAATTGAGATTTAATAGTACAGATATAGAGTCCTCGATAAAGAAATCAGAAGTTGTTTTTTTACCTACAGTAACAGGGAAAGAATATACAATTGATGAAATGGGAGATGGATTACGTTCATTATTTTATATTTCTATGGTAGATAGTATTCTTGATGTAGAAGTGAAAATTCAAGAAGAATTAGAAACGAATCCTGAAAATACATCTTTTACAAGTACTCCCCCAGTATTAACAATAATAGCACTAGAAGAACCGGAAAATCATATTGCACCACATTTAATGGGTAAGTTGATAAAGAATCTGATTAATATTGCAAAAAAAACGAATGCACAAACTATTATGACATCTCATGCACCAGCAATTATTAAGAGAATTAATCCTGAAAATTTGAGATACTTTCGTATGAATGCGGAATTTTTTAATACAGAAGTTCGAAGCATTACTCTTCCAGATAAAGAGAAATTGTCAGACCAATATAAGTATATAAAGGAAGCTGTAAAGGCATATCCAGAATTATATTTTGCCAAATTAGTTATTTTGGGCGAAGGAGACAGTGAAGAAATAATTTTACCTAAATTTATTGAAGCATATGGAAATAATATTGACTCAAGTGGAATATCGGTTGTACCACTTGGTGGTAGGCATGTAAATCATTTTTGGAGACTCTTAATGGATCTTAGAATTCCACATATTACTTTATTAGATTTAGATCGCGAACGTGATGGTGGAGGATGGGGACGTATAAAATATGCGATTGAACAATTGATTAAAAATGGAGTTCCGAAAAGTGAATTATTACAAATAAAAGGCGGATTAATGTCAGATGAACAATTTTCTCAAATGGATTCATGGGATGTTACAGATACTAAGACGATGCAAAGTTGGATAGATATGCTCGAAAATCATAATGTTTTTTATTCAACACCGCTAGATATTGATTTTCTTATGCTTGAAAATTTAGGTGAAAATTATATTTTGCTTTTGGATAAAAATGAGGGACCAAGAATAGAAATCGAAAGAGATGGAGTAAAAACGAGAGTTAACATTCAAGATATTGATGAAGGGATGTTTACAGATGAATTACAAATGAGAATTAGTAAAGATGTCAGTAATACATTAAAGGAATGTGGTGGTGATGGAAAAACATATACTGAGGAACAAAAGAAATGGATGATGTGGTATAATTATTTTTTCCTTAATAGAGGAAAACCATCTACACATATTGCTGTCTTATCACAGATGTCAGACGAGGATTTTAGAATGAACACTCCTTCTATTATTCAAAGAATCATCAAACGTATAGAAGAACTATTAGGAAAAGAGGAAGTGAAGATTACGCAATGATATATATTAAAAAAGATTTTTGGGTTCCATGTGATGATATCATTTTGGAAGACAGTGCAGATCATGCTGTTCGCTGTGAAAAGAATGCATTGGTGGTTGCTGGACCGGGTGCTGGAAAAACAGAATTGCTTGCACAAAAGGCGGGATTTTTATTTGCAACTAATTTATGTAGAGAACCACAGAAAATATTGGCGATTAGTTTTAAGAAAGATGCTGCTGTTAATTTGAAAGAACGTGTTATAAAGCGGTATGGTAGGGAAATTGAAAATAGATTTGTATCAATGACCTATGATGCTTTTTTTAAAAGCATACTTGATCATTTTATATATGCATTACCAATAGATAGTAGACCGAAAGATAATTATGGAATAGCAGATGATGCTACGATAGATTTTGCGTTTACAAAGGCAGGATTTGTTGCCCCATTTACATACAAGAAAAATGATATTAAAACTATTCAGAATAGAATGATTGCAAAATTAGAACTTCCTGTAAGCGGAAATTCCTTAGAAGCGAAGGCTTGGACATATTTGTTGAAGGGATCTAATGAACAATTACCGGCTCTATCGTTTACAATGATTGCTATGCTTGCAAAATACATTATAGATAATAATCCTATGATTCGACGTGCTCTTCAATATACATATGCGTATGTGTTTTTAGATGAATTTCAAGATACCACAGATTTACAATATTCGATTGTTAAAAGTTGTTTTCAAGGATCAAAATCAGTAGTTACTGCTGTTGGTGATAATAAACAACGAATTATGCTATGGGCGGGAGCATTGAAAACAGTTTTTGAAGATTTTCAAAAAGATTTTGATTCTGAAAAATTTCAACTTATTATGAACCACCGATCTGCCCCTCGTTTAGTTGTTTTGCAAAAGGAAATGTATAACTTGTTGAAAGAACCTAAGCTAATTGTGAAAACATCTAAAAAATGGAACGACGAAGATGGACGAATTCAATTGCTGATGAGTAAAGATGAACAATATGAGGCGATAAAGGTATCAGAAAGTATTCAACAACAGATTAAAAGTGGTATTAATATTAATGATATATGCATTCTTTGTAAACAGCGAATTATTGATTATTCACCAAGAATTGTTGAAAATCTTCAAAATTTTGGAATTCGAGCTAGAGATGAAACGGAATATCAAGATTTAATAAAGGAACCTATAATTAGATTAATTATTGATTTTTTGTTGGTTGCAGTAAAGAGAAAGAACCCAAATGAATGGAGAAATTTAGAAGTATATTATGGAAAGTTTACAGGTATGGATAATGAGAGTAACCATGAACAGTATTTTAGGAATATTGAATGCTTAATTAAAAGTTTGGATAAAGTGAAGAAATTGGAAGAAAATGTAGAGGCGAAAAATGATTTTGAATATTTAATACAATATGTTATTGATTTTTGGGGAATTAGTAGAATAAAAGCGCAATTTCCAGAATATCAGCAAGGGAATTATTTAAATGAAAAAATATGTAAATTTGTGGATATCTTCTGGAAAGAATATGAATTGGGAGAAAAGGACTGGATACGTGCGATAGAGAATTTTATTGGAGTCCATTCCATTCCTATTATGACAATTCATAAGAGTAAAGGGCTTGAATATTCTGCAGTATATTTTATAGGATTAGAAGATTCGGCTTTTTGGAATTTTTTAAATCAATCAGAGGAAGATAGGTGTGCTTTTTTTGTTGCTTTATCACGCGCTAAGGAGTTTCTTATGTTTACTTTTAGTGAGTACAGAAGCAATTTAAAGTATCCAGATCAAAAAAGAAAAAATATAGATGAATTTTATGAACTGCTTCAGAAATCAAATGTAATTGAAGTTATTTAGTTTTGTAATATAAAAAGATTTTAGATGAGGTGACATAAAATGGGAAGAATTGAAGATGTAAAAAAGGATCATCATTTTGTATTTCAAAAATATATGGAAGAATGGATAGAGCCAAGTGAGAATGCATTATGGATTTTAAGAGAAAAGAAAAAGTTATTTACTACGGGAACCGCTGGTATAGCATTCAAAAAGTTCTTTTATACAATAAGAGAAATTAATGAAGAAGAGAAAAAATTACTGAATTTATTTATAGCAACAATGCACCCGGCGGTTCAAGAACAGATGAAAGTGATAATTGATGCTTATCTTCTTCCAATTGAGAACAAAGCAGTAATTGCTGAAATGGAGCAATTTTCGATAAAAAGATTTGGAACTAAAGAAAAAATACCATTGGAAATTAAAGAAGAAATAGAAAAATGCAAAAATATTAATCAGGTTCAACTAAATAATACAATGGAGGATTTTTATTGTGAAATAGAAGGCGAACTGGCTGGTTATATTAAACAGATAAAAAAAGAGGGAATTGATTTTTATTATAAATTTGATAAAAACAACAAATACAATTTCTTATTTGATATTTGTGTTCAATACTTTAGAACGATGGCATTAAAAGAACGATGGATACATAATTTTGGAGATGCACTTCAATCATTGAACATAGATAAAATGGGTATTGACATGAATAAAATTAATTTGAGTAATTTATCGTTCTTTTATTTTTGGTATATTCAAAGTGCAACTGCCTATGCACTTGCAGAGAAAAATGCAGTTGTTAGTTTATTATGTAATAATACATCAATTCCATTTATTACGGCAGATCAACCAATAATTAATTTGAAGTGTGATTATTGTAAGGATATAAATCAAGTGGAAGAATTAGAACTATATTATCCAATATCACCATCAAAAGCTTTGTTAATAGGTTGGGATTGCTTAGATAGAAAGTTAGTAGTTGCTGAAGATGATGTTGTTTTGTACAACAAAGCAATCGCAAATGCATCTCAACAATTTCTAATCGGGAATAGTAAGGAGGTGTTAGAGCAATTTGTGGATATTTAGATAAAAATTGAATAAAGTTTACCGTCACTGGTGGCAATGGCTTATGAACGAACCATAGCCGCCTTTTTTATTGCCCAAAAACAATAAACAGGAAATGGAGGATTGCCATGAGAAAATATGACGTAATTTCCGCACTCTCCGAAGAAACATCAAAGAGGGTGACGAGAAATGAAGAAAGCTGGAAGAAATATCTGAACACAGCATCAAGGCTCTACAAATACCCGTTCAAAGACCAGCTCCTTATCTATGCCCAAAGACCGGACGCCACAGCCTGCGCTTCCATAGAGATATGGAATGAAAAAATGCACTGTTGGGTAAATAAGGGCGCAAAGGGGATTGCACTTCTGGACGAAGAAGGGAGTCCCTACACCGGACTGCGGTACGTCTTTGACATATCGGACGTGCATAAGGCAAGGCGCATCGGGCGTTTCCCCAAACTTTGGGAGATGCGGGAGGAACATCAGGAAGCGGTTCTGAACCGTCTGGAAGGGATTTACGGGGATACCAACAAAGAAGCGGGATTTGTGGACAGGATCAGGGAGATTGCTTCCCGGATTACACAGGACTGTTATGGGGAGCTTGCTTCGGATATGGAATATCTGAAAGAGGGAAGTTTTCTGGAGGAACTGGACGAACTGAATATCGCTGTCCGTGTCCGGGAAACGCTGGCGGACAGCATCGCCTACACCGTCTTAAAGCGGTGCGGTATGGAAGATGCGGAGCTGGCAGAGGAAATCCAGTTCCCTTATATCCATGAGTTTAATACAATCGAAACCCTGTCGTACATCGGTGACAGCATATCCGATTTATCCAAGCCTGTGCTTATGGAGATTGGCAAAGCAATCGGGGCGTATGACAGGGAAATTGCCGGAAAGGAAGCAGCGAAAAATTTTGCCCAAAAAGGACTTGCAAATACCGCTGACACACGCTATAATGCTTTAAAGCGTGAAAGCGAAACAGAGGACGTACTATCTACCACACAGACCGGGAACGCCGGGGAAAGGGGAAATAATGATGAATCTGACCTACGAGAAGAATGGGGATTACATGATACCGATGTTGAAGATGGACGAGCAGCCGGAGGGGACGCTCACGAAATACGGACTGATGAGGAAGAATTACTTACAGGAACACAAGAAGGGGATTTACACCGGGCTTCTGCTGAAAGGGAAGCTGAAAGAGCATCTTCTGACCATTCAGGAGCAGGCGGAGCAGAGGATGGAACTGCTGACCGGGCAGATGATGAAGCAGGAGGGAGTGACGGAAAAACTCAAGGCGGAGAACCAGATGCTTTGGGTTCAGAAGATGAACAGCATCAGGCACTCGGCGGAGGAAATCGTACTGAAAGAGCTGGTATACAGCCTGTAAATGAGGAAGAAATATATGAAAAAACTGAAAATAAGGAACTGACAGAACCGGGTAATGGAGAAAGCGCATTATCTGGTTTTTCTTTGTCTGGTGAGGAAATCATTAACAGGCATTGGGCAGAGATTGAAAAGGGGATTTTGCAGTTTGATGAATTTATGGTGCATAAATGCCCGGATATTGCCGGGGTAATGCTTTTCGAGCCGAATAAGGATAAACAGACGGAATACATCAAAAACAGTTACCGTCATGGGGAAAACACAGAGTTTTATGTGGGGAAAGAAAGAGCCGGATACAGGGCAGACGAAAGCGGTATGACGCTTTGGAACGGAACATATGCACATCGGAAAGCAGAAGCAGTTATTACATGGGAAGCTGTGAGGGACAGCATCGCCTTTTACATGGAAAAGGGCGAATATCTGAAAGAAGGGCAGATTCCGCAGTGGGAAGAACCGAAGGAAACGGAAGTTTACCAGCAGCTTAGTTTATTCCCCACGATAGAGGAACAGATCGGCACGATAGAAGCGGCGCAGGCAGGAGAGAAATATATCATGCCCGCCGCTTTTTCTCTGCCAAAGGAGCAGCTTGAAGCCATTTTACGCACAGGGGGCGGACGGGATAACAGCAGGAGCCGCATTTATGCCAAGTACCAGCAGGGCAAAACGCCGGAGGAAATGGCGGAGTTTCTGAAAAATGAATATGGAACTACCGGAAAAGGCTTTGACTTCGGCAGCAATCCCATTTCCGTCTGGTTCAATGAATCCGGCATGAGCATCGGCTACGGGATGTCCGCAAAGGAAAACCCGGTTGCGGTGATGGGCTGGCAGGAAATAGAGGGCGTTGTCCGTTCTATGGTGGAGAATGGCTCTTACATGGGCGCAAATGAAGTGTTCCTTGTGGATGCGGTGGAACGCCAGCGGGTGTCAAATGACCTGTTCAATTTCTTTCGGGACGGTATCGGGGAAATCCCGGAGAGCATACCGATTAAGACTTACAACCACCCGGAGAGCATGACAAACCTCTGCGAGCTTTTATCCACGCAGGAGGGGCGTGATGTCGTTGCCGGGGAGCTTTCCCACGCAAAAGAGCAGATTGACGCCGGGGAAAAGCAGATCAGGTGGCGGTATGTAAAAAAGCCGGAGCATCTGCTTTCAGAGATTGTGGATTTAAGCACAGAAAAAACGGAATATCCGGTACAGGACAGCGTGGAGGTGCTGCATGAGGATTTTATCACGCAGGATGAGATAGATGAGCGTCTGACAGGCGGCAGCAACTATCATCATGGGCAGTTCCGTATTTATGAGTATTTTATGGAAGGGCATGACAAGAAAGAAAACATTGCCTTCCTCAAAAATGAGTACGGGACGGGCGGTGGTTCTCCCGCCCTAATTGGTTCAGACCGGAGCGATGAATGGCATGATTCCAAAGGAATTAAATTGGGGAAAGGCAGGATAGGAGATCCATATGCAAAAGTGCTTTTAACATGGAACGTGGTGGAGAAGCGCATCAGGGAGCTTGTCAATGCGGATAAATACCTTACGCCGAAGGGGAAGGAAGCCTTCGCACAGTACAAAAAGGAGCAGGCGGAGGAAGCCATGCGCCGGGAGCAGGAAAAGCTGGAGCATGGTGTCCGGGTGGAGTGCAAAGATGCCATAGAACAAGCGATTGCGGAGAAATTTGACGGTTACATACTTCCGAGGGATACCGCAGAGGGCGTTATCCGGCAGTACGGGAAGGAACGGGTAGAGATTGTCCTTGCCAGCACAATCACGCACTTATCCCATGACGGGCGTTTTTCCCCAAACAATAAGGAATGGGCGAAAAGCCTTGTGCCTTCCGCTGACTGGCAGACAAGGGATTATATCGTCACTTCACACCCGGCTGTTTTGGACGGTTTCACCAATCAGGCAAGGCGGTTTATAGAGCGTGACAGGGAACCGGAAAAAATGGCTGTACCGGAGCAGGAAGCGGAAATTTCCGGGGACAATGTTCAGAGTCCTGAACCGGAAAGTAAAGCCAGTGACAGTGAAAAAGCTCTGGCTGAAAGGCTTGCGGAAATGTCCGCAGTGGTAAAAATCTGCGGTGCGCTGTTCATGAAAGATGTGGTCGGCTGGAACGAGGATACCGGGGAGGTTGCCATAGAGGACGCTGACAGGAGGTTAGAGGGCAGGGCGGTTTATGACACTCTGTTTCTGGAAGCCGCCGATTATGTACTGATGCAGTCATTAAGCGGCAATACGGAAAAAGCGGTGGAGATGGATGTTCTGCTGAAGGAGGCACAGAAGTATGCGGCACGTTATGAGAACGAGCCGGGACAGCAGAGGGAAGGACACGCTGCGGAAGTATCTGAAGCAGAGCCGGCAGGAGAACGCCGGGAAGAAGCTCTCCCGGATGCAGAGCTGGAAAAACGGTCAGAAGAACCGGAACAGGAAGAATCAGTACGCTTTACGGTTACGGAAACTTCGGATGCCTTTACAGAGCCTTATGCGGTGTGGGACAGCGAAACACAGGATTATTATGTAACAGGCGATGGCACAGTGCCGACATTTGGCACACTGGAGAAAACGGATGTTTTCTGCCAAAATCTCAACGGAGATTTGCAGGGGAAAGAAGCAGAAAATATTGTTAATAAATCAAAAGATATTGCATCAGAGCCGGAAAATGTTACGGAGGAAACGGAACAGCCGGGAACGGTAGATGTTTCAGGCACAAAAAATCCTGCTGAAAAAGATGATTTCCCCGACATTGACACACAGGCTGTCCGGGAAGGTTTGGAAAAAGCCGGGATTGTGGATGGGCAGTTAATAGATGAAAATGCCTTAGAAAACGATCCGTTTATTAGGCAGGTCATGGGCGATGTGGAAACGCTGACCGGGGGCAATCCGGCAGAGCCGAAAAAAGCATCACAAAAAGAGCCGGAGATTGATAAAACTGGCGCAGTCAATTACCATATCTCTTTCCATGAAGCGGAGAATACCGGGAAAGGGTTTGCGCCGAAAGAGAAATTCCGGCAGAACGTGGAAGCCATACGAACCCTTGAAAAGATTGAAAGTGAACGCCGCACTGCCACACCGGAAGAACAGGAAGTTTTAGCAAAATATGTGGGGTGGGGAGGTCTTGCCGATGCCTTTGATTCTTCCAAAGCGAACTGGGCGAATGAGTATCAGGAATTAAAGAGCCTGTTATCCCCGGAGGAATACGCTTCCGCAAGGGAAA
>OFFV01001220.1_pt1 | contig 15849 bp, 19 predicted proteins | sample 1521461 | NCBI WGS metagenome assembly OFFV01 (sample SAMEA3504120, study PRJEB24116) | mouse gut metagenome | biome: mouse gut; feature: mouse-associated habitat; material: faeces | place: Denmark | collected 2011 | reverse complement strand
ATAAAAATCGGACAGTTTTCGAAGCGTAGCCAAGGATGGCTCGTTTTTCCCGCTTTCGAGGCCACTGTAATTCCCTTGTGAAATGCCAACGCCTTCAGCGACTTCCTTCTGCGTGTAATTGTTGGCTAATCTGAGTGACTTTAGTTTTTGGCTAAAATATGACATAGTTATCCCCCTATAATTTGTCCTAAATATCTAATTTCAGATTGACAATATTTAAATTTAGATATATAATAGCTTTTGTTAGATAATTATATTATCAACAGCTCAAAAGTGCAAGGGGGTGCAGAAATGTCTCGAACAACAAATCTTAACAATAAGCCGCCTCTGGGGACTATGATAGGCAAACGCTTGAAAGAAATGGACAGACAGCAAAAGTGGTTGGCGCAGGAGGCCCGGATATCAAAGACTTACCTATGCGCTATCATGAATGGCCGCGCAATCCCGACGTTGGCGGCGCTCAAACAGATTGCCAAGCCGCTGGGCCTTGACCCCTTCGATCTGGTTGCGGCCTTATTTGGAAAAGAATCTTAGAATTCTGAATCTGGCCAATAGAAATTTTCCTGTTTGCATAGCATGAACTTAGTTCGACAGGAGGTGATGCGTTTTGACATGGCTTACAGTTGGAGAAACCGCGCAAATTCTCCATATCGGCGAAAGAGCGGTTCGAGCCGCCACACAACAAAATAGATACCAGTACCGCTATGTCAACGGAAAAGGCCAGGGTGGCAGGCAACTGCGCATCGCCTTAGAATCACTTCCAGAGAGCGCACAGGCCCAGTATCGCGGGGAAGTACCTCCTCCTGTGGATATCCTGCAATTTACAGGAAAGCAGCGGGATGAGGCCAACGCCAAGGCGTGGGTTGTGGAGCAGTACCAGCAAAAGGGGTTGTCTCCGGATGATTTTGTATCCTGGTTCAATTCCAATAACCCCGCTGAGGACGCTATCACCAAAAGCAAACTGTTCCGCTGGCAGAGAAAGTATCAAGAAAGAGATGTTGCGGCACTGATCGACCAGCGCGGCGGACACAACCGGGGAAAGGATACCATTCCCGAGGAAGCGTGGGAGCTGTTCTATTCGCTCTATATGACTCAACAGAAGCGCGGCGTCAAGCTCTGCTATGATGTTACCAGGATGGAATACCCGGATATCCCCTCTTGCAAGGCATTTGAGCGCAAGGTCAAAACCATTCCCTATTATGCGGTTCTGTACTACCGGGACGGTCCGAAAGCATTCAATGACGCCCTTCCCTCCATGGAGCGTAGCAAGCTCGACATTGCATCAAATGATATCTGGTTCTCAGACCATCATCTTGTGGATGTGTTCGTCAAGAGTGCAGACGGAGCCAGGGCAATCCGGCCATGGCTGACGGTGTTCTTTGATGCCAGGTCCAACCGTGTAGTATCGTTCCTGGTCCGGGATGCCGACCCTAACGCAACAGCCGTAAAGAAGTGCTTCCGCCTTGGCGTAGAGCAGAACGGAGTACCTAACGAGGTTTATTTTGACAACGGCAAGGATTATAGGTCCAAAAGCTTCAGCAAGGACTATCCTATGTCTTTGGTAAACCAACTTGGTATAGGTCAAATATACGCAACGCCCTACCATGGTCAGGCTAAAACTGTGGAGCGATTTTTTGGTACACTTACCAACCGTTTCAGCCGTCGGTTCGACACTTATACGGGCTGTAACGCCAAAATCAGGCCCGAGTGTATGCAGATATCCAATAAAGAGATTGTGGCACAGGCCCCCACGCTGGATGAGTTTATCAAGTTGCTGTCTGCCTACATAGCGGAGTACAACCAGACGGCTAACGGTGGTGTAGATATGGACGGAAAGTGCCCAGACCAAGTATACGCTGAAAATCTGGCAGTAAAGCGGGTTGTCAGTGATCTGAATGCCCTACGCCTTCTCTGTGGCAACTCGGAGGAGCGTGTCGTCCACAAAAACGGGATTTCCATTAAGAACAACAACTATTACAACGATGCACTCCTTTACCATCAGGGCGAACGTGTCATTGTGGTCTATGACCCGGATAACATTGATAAAATAGCTGTTTTTGATATGGAAAATCGCGCTATCTGTATGGCAGAGGCTAAAATCCGCACCCCGTTCCGCCATACCAGTGAGGAAGATTACATCCGGGCTGCAAAAGAAAAGAAGAAAGCGCGGGCTATGGTTCAGAGGTACAAGCCCACCCGTGATGTAGACATCCATGAAATCATTGCCAGAAATCAACTCATGGAGAAGGTGTTCAGCGAATCTGGAGAGCCGGATATCGTAGAGCATATAACACCCCAGGCAGCTCGGAACGCTGCTACCCTCAAAGCCACAGACCGCGCCGAAACCGCCCGGCGCATTCGAGAGGAGGATAGTGTAAGCGCCACACTGTTAGATTTCTACCAAAAGCAAGCATAAAGGAGGGAATGAAATGCTTTCTGAAACCAGAGCCGCCCTTGCCGATTTTATGGAGCGCAGCGGCAAATCTCAGCGGCAGATATCCCGCGAAACGGGGCTTTCCACATCCGTTATCTCGCAGTTCCTGAATGGCTGCTATGCGGGGGACAATGAGGAAGTTGCCAAATCCATCAACCAGTATCTAACCGTCGGTAAAGAGCGTTTAAACACTGTTTCAAAGACGCCTTTTTACCCGGAACTCTACAACACGCGGGAGGTTCTTTTTACCTGTCTCTATGCCCACCAGCACAACGATATTACCTTAGTGAGCGGTGACGCGGGAGCGGGGAAAACAACCGCCCTTCGCTACTACGCCGAAACGAATACCGGGGTTATCTTCATCACGGCCAATGCCTGTACCACATCGGCTACCGCCGTACTGGGCCTGATTTGTCAGCAGGTGGGGCGTCAGGTTCCGGGCCGGAAAGCGGCGCTCATGAATACGCTGGTGGAGCAGCTGGCTGGGACAAACCGCCTGATTATCATTGACGAGGCTGACCACCTGTCGCTGGACGCACTCCAGGCTGTACGCAATCTCAATGATCTGGCCGGGGTGGGTATCGTCCTATCCGGCAACGATAAGATTTACCGTCAGATGAAAGCCGGACGCCGGAGCTATGAGTTTGACCAACTCCGTACCCGGATCGTCATCCGCAAAAAGATATATAACGATTACAAAATCGAGGAAATGGAAGCCATATTCCCCGGTCTGAGTGAAAGCTGTATCGGCTACCTGCTGAAACTGGCCCACGGCGAGAGCCTACGCACCGCCAAAAAGCTGTATAACGTGGCAGCGGAATTTGCCGCCGCTCAGGGGGGCACCCTTACGGTGAAGCACCTTCGTGATACCCACCGGCAGCTGTTAGGGGAGGTTTGCACATGAATGCCCACACAATAGCGGACAGGATAAATGAGAAAAGGACGGCTGCTACCGCAAATAACAGCCGCCCAGGCGCTGGGGAAACTTCCTCCTAGAAGTCCCCTACAGTATATCATCTGGTTCACAGTTTTTCAAGATAGGGCAAGCCCGATATTTGAAAGGAGTGTTTTTTGGTGGCAGAGTTTAACTTTGACAACCTGGATATCAGCAGAGTGAACAATGAGACCATCGCGGAGCTGGGGGAAGTCCTTTGGCAGTATACCTCGGTTCACTGTCAGGAGGACATAGACATTGCTGAAAAATACCGTGATAGTGTCGATGCCTTAATGGATAGTCTCAATCCCAAGCAAAAGAAATGGTTCGAGGCTTACCAGGAAATGGTCTCTGATGAACTGGTTTTAGCGGAGCGGCGGCGCTTTGTCTGCGGATTCAAAGTTGCTATGCGGCTGATGCTGGAAGGCATGAAATAAGGAGGAACTACAAAATGTTGAGCAAAAAAGTTTTGGACGCTTTACGTGAGCAATTCCATGAGGAGTTCGGCGAGCTGAGTGAGAGGGACGGCTACATACAGCGCGTGAAAGCCGACGCTTTCGCGCTGATCGGCAGCATGGCCCCCAATGACAGGCGGTTGGAAGTTGAAGTCGATGACGCCATCACGGGCATTGTCTCCGCTTCGTCCCTGCTGGGCTTCTATATCGGCCTCAAAACCGGGGCCGATGTGGAGCGGTATATCTCCGATTCCAGGTTGCCGGAACAGATTTTGAAGGTGTATCAGGAACTTAAAGAATAACCTTGTTTCTACCCCCGTTATCTCGCGTGATAACGGGGGTTTAAGCGTTTGGGTGTATTGTTTGCTATCTGCGAGCAAAGACCGCTTATACGCCCTTTAAACGGCAATTTGAACGAGTGGCAAACAACAGGCGTCATTGCCAAATTTAAATTTTGCTTAGAAGCAATTCTAAGAATTGTTCGTGTAGAGAGTTCCAGAAAGTAATGCTACTGTACAATAGCAGTCTGCTACAAGGAAGGTGGTGCATAGTGTGCTTGAAAAATGGGTAGATGAACTGGTTCCCGCAATGCTATCAGACGAACTGCATAGAGAAATCGCTACAGAAATTGGTATGCGTAATTTTCTAAAGCTTTCGCAGTTGGTAGGCGGTGGGGATTTCTACGTACCACGCCAAGAAAGCATATTGCGCCCATTGCGGAATCAGAAAATCCAAGAGGAATTTAACGGGTGCAACACAAAAGAACTTGCTCGGAAATATGGCGTTAGCCAGCGGTGGGTGTATCAGATTGTAAAGCGCAGCGCAAAAAAACGCACATAAAGCAAATAGGAGGTACATGAAAATGATTATCAACAGCGGCACAATCCGGGAAGCGTTTCAGAGCTTCAACACTGTATTCAACAAGGCGTTCCAGGAAATGGAGGCGCAGTACCCTCGCGTAGCTATGGAGGTTCCCAGTGAGACGCGGGATGAGAGCTACGCATGGCTGGGGGCCGTCCCCTCCATGCGGGAGTGGATTGGAGACAGGGAGATCAAGAGCCTGACCGCCTACGGCTACACCATCCGCAACAAGGACTTTGAGGCCACCGTGTCCGTCCCCCGGAACGATCTGGAGGATGACTGCATCGGCGTCTACAAGCCCATGTTCCAGGATTTGGCCTACAGCGCCCGGAAACACCCGGACAAGCTGGTGTTCGGCCTGTTTCCCCGCTCCTTTACTGAGCTGTGCTTCGATGGCAAGCCCTTCATCAGCGACAACCACACCCCAGCTATTGAGGGAAGGAAGGTTAAGCCTCAGAGTAACAAGGGGACGTATAAGCTTACGCCCGACAGCTACGGCGCGGCCCGCACGCAGATGATGTGCCTGGTAAACGACCAGGGCGAGGTCATGAACATCGTCCCCGATCTGCTGGTGGTGGCCCCCCAGAAAGAGGCCATTGCCCGTACCATCCTCATGGCAAGTGAGATCCACCAGGAAGTCAACATCTACAAGGACACCGCCGAGCTGCTGGTGGTGCCGGAGCTGGCCCCCAACCCGGAGCAGTGGTTCCTGTTGTGTACCAAGCGCCCGGTCAAGCCCTTCATCTTCCAGAACCGCCGCAAGGCCCAGCTTGTCGCGAAAGACAGCCCCACCGACGATAATGTTTTTATGAAGAAAGAGTTTATCTATGGCGTGGATGCCCGCTGCAACGCCGGGTATGGCCTGTGGCAGTTGGCCTTTGGTTCCACCGGTGAGGCGGATATGCCCGCTAAGGCATAAGGAGGGCGCTATGGATATCAATTACATTATCCTGAGCAATTCCCTTCCTTTTGAGGAAAGCAGCTACAGCGCCCAAACGCCCTACAAGATGGTAAAACTTCTCCCCTTGGGGCTGGTTCACAGCACAAAAGGGGATTTCCTGGTGGATAACGAATCCTTCCAGTCTATCCGCTGCAAGTTCACGGAGCGGCAGCTCCAAATCCCCATTGACTACGAGCACCAGACCTTGAAGGATATGCAGGCCCCGGCGGCGGGCTGGATCAAAGATATCGTGCTGAAAAGCGATGGTATCTATGGCGCTGTGGACTGGACGGAGCGGGCAGTAGAATATTTGAAAAATAAGGAGTACCGCTACCTGTCCCCGGTTGTCCTGACCCAAGGCAAGGAGCGGCGGGTGGTTGCGCTCCATTCCGCCGCCCTCACCAACACCCCCCCCATTGACGCTATGACGCCCGTTACCTGTAGTGATAAGCCCAGCGAGAGCGAGGGCGGCGTGGATCAGGGCGAAGCAGACAGCAGCGGCAAGGGTATAGAAGCACTGGCGGAGCTGTTACAGCTTGACCCGTCCGCCACCATGGAAGATATCTATCAGGCCATCGCCGCACTGCTGGAAGGGCGGGAAGCCCTGAAACTCAAAGCAGAGGCTTGCCAATTCGAGGTTGCCCGGATGAAAGCGGACGGCGTGGTACTAGAAGCGCTGAAAGAAGGGAAGGTGCTGCCCTTCCAGCGTGATTGGGCGTTCCAATCCGCTATAAATGATCTGGATAGCTTCACGCTTTGGCTTAAGACTGCTCCCCAGGTTGTGCCCATGGGTGAGGTTTGTGCCGAGAGGCTTCCCCAGATGCCGCACCATCGTTCCAGGGCGCATGAGTTGATGGGGCTGTCTGCTGAGGATGTCGCAAAGTATGGGAATATCTAAGGGAGGGCTTGACTATGGATTTTGAGAAAATCGGCGGACATAATGCCGCCGTCCGGGGGTATATCCTCCGTATGCTGGTAAAGGGCTATCACAACGCTTTGGCCGTCCACCGCATCTCTAACAGCCTCGTCCAGGATGGGCTGGTGTCCGATCCGGATATTTGGGAGCCGTTGAAGTACCTCTATGATATGGGCTTCATTGAGTTTACCAACAAGAAAATTACCCCGGACACCGCCTATAGGCAAGACGGCGTGGCGCGGCTGACCACGAAGGGTGTCCACTTCATTGAGGGCGGCGGCGACCCGAAATCGGGGATTGATCTGTGATGGGGAAGGCTAGGAAACCGCGCTCGGACGCAAAGATATACCAGCTCCCCAGAGCTGTCTTGGATGGTGTCAACGAGCGGTTGGTGAATTACAATATGAGCTATGCGGATATCGTTGCATGGCTTGCAGAACAAGGCTACAAAGTCAGCCAGTCATCCCTATCCCGCTACGCCTTCAAGGTGTTTGAATCGGCACAGCGTGTCGCCGATGACCTGGAAAAGACAAAGTACATCATTGATGTTATCGGCAGAAACCCCGACCTGGACACCACCGAGGCTACCAGCGCCATTCTTAAAAGCGGGCTGTTGCAGAAGATTTCATCCGCTGAGGAAGAATTCAACAATATGCCTATTGAAAAGGCGGGGCGGCTGTTCGTCCAGTTGGCCAAGGCTGAGGCTGACCGCAAAAGGACGGACTACGCCACCAAACGAAAAGCGCAACTTGCCTTTGACCAGATGGAGGCGGACTTGCTGGCCCAGGTTCGACAGTACCCGGATTTGGCCGCACAGTTGAGGGACGTGCTCAATCAGGCCCGTACCCGAATAGCCAGTGCAGACCTTGAATAAAGCACAGCAGCGGCCCATCTCCATAAATGAAGGAGGTGGCCGCTGTGCATACTTATTCGATTTGCTTTCAGTTATTCCCATTTAAACATTGTTTAATTGCAGATAAAACCGCGTCTTTCAATGTTCTTCAATTATGTTTTGCGTGTCTCCCCACAGCAGATCCAATTGCCGCATCCATATCATAGTACTTATACTCGCCCAACCGCCCTCCAAAGATGACCTTTGCTTCAACGTCTGCCAACTTCTTGTACTTCTCATACAGCTCGCAGTTTTTCTCATCATTTACTGGGTAATAGGGCTCATCGCCAGGTTTCCACTCACTGGAATACTCCCGACTGATGACTGTTTTGGGCTGTGTTCCAAACTCGAACCACTTATGTTCAATGATACGAGTCCACGGTGTTTCACGGTCGGTATAGTTCACCACTGCATTGCCTTGAAAATTGGGCCTATCCAGCATCGTAGTTTCAAACTGAACACTGCGGTACTCTAAATTACCCAACTGATAACCAAAATACGCATCAATGGGGCCAGTATAGAGGACCCTATCCGCAACTGCATCCAACTCTTTCTTATGCTTCAGATAGTCTACATTCAGCCGAAGCTCTACGTCCCCCAGCATATTTGCCACCATCTTTGTATAACCGCCTATAGGGATGCCTTGATACAGTGCATTGAAGTAGTTGTTATCAAACGTAAATCGAACAGGCAGCCGTTTGATGATAAAGTTGGGTAATTCGGTACACGGACGACCCCACTGCTTTTCCGTATAGCCCTTCACCAACTCCTCATAAATATCGACACCTATCAAGCTAATGGCCTGTTCTTCCAAATTTTTTGGCTCCGTAATTCCGGCAGCCATACGCTGATCCTTAATTTTTTCCGCAGCTTCTTCTGGCGTCACCACCCCCCACATCTTGTTGAACGTATACATATTGAAGGGTAGGCTGTATAGTTCCCCATGGTAGTTAGCCACTGGACTGTTAGTAAAGCGATTAAATTCTGCAAACTGATTTATGTACTTCCAAATCTTTCGGTCGTTAGTGTGAAAAATGTGGGCACCATACACATGGACGTTGATCCCCTCAATTTCTTTAGTATAGACATTGCCTGCTATATTGGGTCGTTTATCAACCACAAGGCAGGTCTTGCCCCTCTGCATAGCTTCGTGTGCAAAAACAGCTCCGTACAAACCTGCGCCAACAATTAAATAATCATAGTGATCCATGTCATTCCCTCACAAATAATATGAATTAAAGAAATAAATTAGTGGTTCTCCGACATTTAGGCGAGCCTTTGTCGGGTGAAGGTAAATAGCCACAGTCGATCAGTCAAAGGTCCGAATATAACATTTCTTTATATATTCCTTTTCGAACTAACTCGCGTAAGCAATCTCGCACGGCAGCTTTGTCTTCCTGGTATGTAATGCCGAACCACTTATCTGCAGTATGTAACACTTTTACTTTGATTTTTTCTTGCTGCAGAAGACGCTCTATACAATCGGGGAGCAGGAATTCAGCTTCCTGGCAATCAGCGGAACAAGTGTTCTTTAAGAATGCGCAAAAATGCTGGTTTAGTATGGGAATAAATTCTGGGGTGAATCCCCACATGTTCATGGAAACCAGAGACTTAGGATTTAATAGCTTACCATCTGCTTGCACTCCTGTTGTGGTTTCGCAAATGTTTTTCGTTTCTGAAATTTCCATAAGAAATCCATTTTCATCTACCTCACAAATGCCGCGGGTTACGCCACCATATCTTGAGAGAGTGTTTTCCAAAACATATGACACCATGCATATATTTAAAGAATTTCGCAAAGAATTGTTTAAAAAATAGTTATATGCTAGGGAGAATGCAGTTTTCCCATAGTAGTCATCTGCGTTAATCACCACAAATGGCCCGTCGATTAACTGCCGCGCCGCCAAAACAGCATGCCCTGTTCCCCATGGTTTTGTGCGATTAACGGGAACATAAATAGGAGTATCTGCTAAGCACTGAAAAGTATATTGAACTTGAACACCATGTTGGTGGCAGATTTTTTCCACGCGGTATCCAATCACAAAGCGAAAGTCTTGTTCGATTTCTTTTCGAATCACAAAAATAATTTTATTAAACCCAGCCTCTAAAGCATCATGAATTGAATAATCCATGATAATTTCGTCGTGTATACCCACAGTTTCTAGTTGCTTAATGCCACGCCTAAACCTCGAGCCAATTCCTGCAGCTAAAATAAGTAGTGTCATATTCATTAGAACAAATCCCCTTTTTTACAGGCGCTGTTTTAAAATGAAGAATGCTAATAATATGTTTTAATTTCCTATCCGAGTTTGTTTATGTGGTTATCCCTTTTAATCAGCCAAGAGGGAAAGAGATACAGCTAAGGTCAGACGGTCCAGCAGGGCAGAACCAAAGTCGTGGCAGCTGAAGTGGAAGGAATACTCGTCCAGATAGGATTGGAGGTATTTCTTGGGAAGGTCATGACGGGTACCTAGGATAAACGCCTTGGCGTTGCGGATCACGACATGCAACCAATGGAGAAGGTCGGAATCGGGATTGTAAGGCTTGTGTTCATGGGTGTAACCCTCCGGGGCCGGAATGTGACTGCAATAGCCGTTGCGGAACTCACAGCCATCGGCGAAGGCGGCATGGGCAAATTTCTTCACAGACGCCTGCTTGATGTTGGGTGTTACCCGCATTTTCAGGAAACGGGGATTACCTCGGTCATCCAAAAACAACGCCACGAAAACCTTCGTTTTTTCTGTGCCCCGGCCCCGCTTTTACCCACTGTTGGGCCGCTAAATATGCATCGTCAAATTCGATGACCCCGCACAGCTGATGGGTTTCATCCCGCTGGCCCATGGCAATACGGATGCGTCTGAGCATGGACCAGGCGGTTTTGTAGGTTGTTCCAAGCATCGCCGCCAGTTGAACGGCGGAAATGCCCCGCTTATCCTGGCTCACAAAATAGAATGCCAGAAACCACTGCGTCAGTGGCATATGGCTCTTGTGAAGCACTGTTCCCGCTGTCACTGAGGTTTGCCTGCGGCAGTCGGCACATTGATAACGACCATTGGATAGCAGACAAGCGTGGCGGCAGCCGCATTTCGGGCAAACAAATCCGCCTGCCCACCGCAAATTTGCCATATACTCCCGGCATTTTGCCTCGGTGGAAAACTCGTTCATGAATGCCCCCAGAGGATACCGCTTGCTCTTTGCCATGACTCTTTCCCTCCACTTTGGGTTCATGGCTTGATTTTACTCTCCGGTATATCCCATAATCAGGACTTTGCTCTGGCTGTTTAAAAGGGATAACCACAAAATGGAATTAACATAGTTTTGATTAGGGGGCCTATTTTATGAAGATTATATGGAACATAACAAATCAATGTGGATTTCATTGTGATATATGTGCCACATATTCGGATCGCAAAGAGCTGGCGTTTTCCCAGAAAAAAGATGCTCTGCGCTCAATTCTGTCCCTTGGCGCAAATCGGATTCGCGAATTGGACTTTGCCGGTGGAGACCCCTTATATGAGGAGCAAAGCACACAGATCGTAAGGGAAGGCATTGCGTTGCTGGGGCGGGAGAAGGTTTGCGTTACCACCACGGGATTGGGAGTGTCCACCGCCCGAATGAGGGGGGAGGATTTGCGGGAGCTGCTATATCACTGTGAGCTGACCATTGACAGCATAGAATCTCTGCCGGATCGTGTCCGAAATGCTGAAATGTATGCGGCCCTGAACAGGTCGGAGTCCGTCCGCTGTTTGGATGAGATTACCAATCTGCATATCAATGTGCCTATTCTGAATCCGGATATGTCAGAGAAGGATATTGCGGCGTTGGTCAATTCGATTTCCGGTATTAGGGCCAAGCACATTGATGTGGCATTGCTACAATTAATGAATGTTGGAAAAATGAGCCTCCGGCGCTATCCGCTGGATTATTCTCCGGATAGGTTTGTCGCAACCTTCCTGAGATGTGCGGAGGGCACTGCGATTCAAGGGGTTCATGTGCAGTGCGCACTGCGCGGCAAATTGTATGGCGAGACCTGTAATATGTTGCGGCAGAAGGTCGGGGTTGACTGCGCGGGGAATGTGTTCGCCTGTGCCTGGGGCGGTTATGTAAAGGGCTATACAAGGAATAACATTACCGAAAATCCGTTTTATGCTGGAAATCTTCTGGAACAGCCGCTGAAGGATATTCTGGCTTCGGACCGGGCGCAGTGCCTCTACCGGAAAATAGAGGAGCATCCGACCAGCCAATGCAGGGTATTCTGTTGTCAGGAGGGCGATCGTGAGAGCATTTTCCGGATGCCAGCCAGCCATCCACACAAGGGGGAAGAAAAATGTTAGAGGAAGCGATCGCGCTGGTGCGTACATTCCAGCGCTGTGCCGGACAGCCGGCGCCCGAGCGCCCGGTCATGGCAGATCCGGACCGGGTTAAAACCCGTATTAAGTGGATTACGGAGGAATTGGAGGAATATCTGGAGGCGGAAACGGTTTATGAGCAGGCTGATTCTGTTTTGCGTAACCTGTTCAGGCAGACGCACTAATTGATACACTTTACTATTTGCTGGGCGCTTTTGTGGATTCAGGCATCCGTGCTGACCGGCTTTTTGAGATTGTGCATCAGTCAAATATGAGGAAAATTTCGCCGGATGTCTCAATCGTAAGGGCAGAGGACTCTAAAATAGAAAAGCCGGCAGAGTGGATCCATCCGGACCTAGAGGTAAAAGAGGAAATTGACCGGCAAATGAGATAGTGGGGGATAAATATGATTCGCCTGGTTTCCTGTGGTATTGAAAGGGCTAGAGATAAAGAACCTATTCTATGCGCACACCAGGATGCGGAACAGATTTATCACTCCTTTCAAGACCATTTTCTGGATTTTGATAACGCTCACAGCGTTACACTCCGTGATGCCACCGCAAAGAGCTTCCAGAGCGCCATTCAAAACGCGGTCAATGGCCTGAAGGAAACGGATATCCTTGTCATTTATTTTTCGGGTCATGCGGACAGCACAGCGGCAGGAATCAAACTCCTTTTTTACGGCGGAGCAAAAGATACAATTCTTCCAGGCTCGCTGCAGAACGAGACCTGTGAATCACCGTGCAGCAAGCTCCTGATTCTGGATTGCTGTTATGCAGGGGAAGCCGTTTCTCTGGCTAATTACGATAATTCGGAAGAAAAGCAGTTTTTTGTCCTGTCCTCGGTTGGCTCAAACAGTATGGCGGAGCACAGTGAGTCTGTCAGCCCGTTTACCCAAGCCCTGATAGACTGCCTCGATAAGCTCGACGACACAGATCAGGCCATTACCCTGACCAGTATCCAGCGGGTGCTCAAAAAAAGCGGCCATCGCAAATCAAAGTTGGGAATTTCGGTCGGAAAGACGGATCTAACCTTGAAGGCTGCCGTCTCTACAGCGGGGAGCGATGAATTTTCGCGGGCCTTCTGGCGTAAGCAGCCCACCCTGCCGTCCTCCATGCGGGCGATCATGTGGTACGCGCTGGATTCGAGCAGCCTCAGCTTTGATACAAAGATAAGGACAGTGGAAGAGTTATGGAAAAGCAATCACCATTTCTACGAGGGTAGCTGGATTGTCCGACGGGCGATTGGCCACCTACTTGGCGAATTACCCCAGTATGCCCCACGGGTGGAACGGTTTGAAGCTAAACTTTTGGGCAGTCAGAGCTGGCTCGATGTATGTATAGGACTGGTAGCGACACGGAACCAAAATAGCTCGAAAATGCAGAAGAAAAGATGGAAAATCTGCAAAAATCCCGAATTTCCGATGGATGTCATTTGGCTGGCGAATCTATACTATGCCGATCATTTTTCAGTCTGGCGAGATGGGGATGATGGGGATGAGATATTTTTCCCGCAGCAGCTGTGCGAAACCGTTTGGGGAGTTGAGGATCTCTTTGCCCGCTATAAAAGGCATGAGGATGTACTCGAGCAACTGGAAAAAACTGTGAACACCTGCTTTCGGGAGACAATACAAACACAAATAAAGATGATGGATCCAGAAAATTTTCAAACAGAAAACTCACTCTTGTCTACATATTTAAAATGCCCAAGACGGGGGAGAAATACAGCATCCTATCATGACAAATGGCTGAGGACGGTTTTGTTTGGGCAATGGCGCGACCATCCTATGGCGAACGATCAGCTGAGCGGATACTTTGACGGCAACAAGCTGGAAAAATGCTGGAGAGATTTGGAGGGGCTGAGCTCGGCTACAGTAGATATAAAGCTGGGCATTTTAAGCTATGTTGTTTCCATGCTTCCCAAAAAGAAGATGAGGTATCGGGAAGCGCTAAGCTGGGCGCTGGAGGATCCTCATCCATGGGTTTGTCGGGATGCGTTTGCGCTTTTCCAGGATGAGCCGGAACGCATCAAGACGACCGTTTTCAGCAAAAATATTGATCGGAGGCAGTATCCCGGCGTCCTAGATATGATTATTGAGGCGAGTACAATTTCTAGGCAGCATGAGTGGAACACTTTTCTTCTGGAGTATTTAGAGGAGAAGGACTTCAACGGGGATGAAATCAGCGCCATTGAAAGCTATCTGAAATAAAAACACTCTGGCGTCGGGTTACACTTAGACACCAGAATGTTTTTATATAGTATGCTCAGGACTTAGGCTCCCAATCTTCTTTTTCGCCATCTATTTCAATCGAAATCTTTACCTCTTGGGCCTCCTCGGAAGACTTATTTCCGAAGCGCCGCCGAAATGCCGTTTTGAGAAGATCATAGATAAAAGCACTCGATATATTCATTGCAAGTGTGCAGGCAATCGAAATAATTATTTCTGCCCCTTTTGTTCCAGGTACATCCTTGGTCTCTGTGCTGTGCAGAATTTCATTGCCCTCCAAAAGTTGCCCAAGCGTTTGAAGAACTGCGGATGTCTCAGCATTTGACACCGTGTTGTAGATTTTAACTTCCATCTTTCAAGCCTCTCCTTCTTTGACCATGTAAGATTACTGAATCTAGGTAGGTATAGAAAACATGATACTCTATGAATGCTGATACGTCAATATTGATTATGAAAATCTCCTTTCGAAATGTTGAAGCAATAGCTCTCAAAAATATAAAATGTTTTGAACTAAACCCCTGACGCGGTGGATAACAGCAGCTGAAATTGGAGCGAAGCCACAAACTATAGCAAAAAACAAAACATCTCCTTGAAATTGAGATGCAGTACAACTGCAAATCAATTTCAAGGAGATGTTTTATTATGACGGAAGAACAAGCAATTCAAAGGATGTGGGAGGACATTCGGTTCAGAAATCTGTCAAACAGCACATACAAAAACTATACCCGAAACATATGCCTGCTACGATAGCGGTCCCCACCCCATTCCTCGTATTTCATTACTGCTTTCAATTCGTTACAGCATAATAAAAATACACGCTGGAATTTAGAAATTTCAAAGAAAACCGCAAGAATAATGAAAAGTAACCTTATCCATTCTGCTATAATGAAAGCCGAAAGGAGGGAAACCATGAACGGCCATACGGTTGAGAATATCGCGGCAGTGATTTCCTACATTGAAGCGCATCTCAATGAAAAACTGGATTTAGACACTGTTGCAAATACGGTTTGCTATTCCAAGTACCACTTACATCGAATGTTTACAGACACGGTTGGTATCACACTCCACGACTATATACAACGCCGCCAACTGACTGAGGCGGCAAAACTGCTGGTATTTTCAGAAAAGCCGATTATTGAAATTGCGCTGATTGCTGGCTATGAAAGCCAACAGGCTTTTACGTCTATCTTCAAGACGATGTATAAGCAAACGCCGCTGGAGTACCGGCAAAACGAGGTCTTTTATCCTCTACAACTGGAGTTTACATTGAACAAAAATCCAACTGCTCCTGATACGATGATGCAGGAAATTTCTTATGCTACGCTGGCGGATATTCCCGACTGGATGAATTTTATCACCCTTGTCATTGACGGTTTTCCCTGCCTGGATGAAAGCTCCCATCTGGAACAGGTCAAGCAGTATGTTCACCAGCGACAGGCTTTGATTATGCGGGATGGCTCCACGATCATTGGGGCCGCCGCGTTTTCCTATCAGACCGGGAGCATCGACTTTCTGGCGGTGCATCCGCAGTACCGGCATTATGGAGTGGCAAAGGCTTTTCTTGATTTTATGATGTGCAATCTATTTGTGGGCCGTGAAATCAGCATTACAACATTCCGCGAGGGGGACAAGGCCGATACAGGCCAGCGAGAGGAATATAAGCGGCTGGGCTTTGCCGAGTCGGAGCTTCTCACGGAGTTTGGCTACCCCACCCAGCGGCTCATTCTACCACCAAAACAGGAGAAAGGCGACAATGGATGATAACATTTTAGACCAAAAATGGAGCGCAGGGTCACTCCTGCGCTTCGCATTTCCCACCATCGTTATGATGATTTTTATGG
>OFFV01001217.1_pt1 | contig 15909 bp, 14 predicted proteins | sample 1521461 | NCBI WGS metagenome assembly OFFV01 (sample SAMEA3504120, study PRJEB24116) | mouse gut metagenome | biome: mouse gut; feature: mouse-associated habitat; material: faeces | place: Denmark | collected 2011 | reverse complement strand
CAGCTGCCTTGCAAAACGGATTGGGTATCAGGACATGCCAGGGCACTCACCTATCATCTAGTTTATGTTTCCATCATAATAATCGTTTGACCATTTCAGCGCAGCCCTCATACCATCTCTCTCAGCAATTTCATCAAATTTTTCGCGCATTTTTGTCTTCACCAGCTGAGAAAACAGCGCCATATCTGCCCCCCATTCTGTCGCGACCTCAAACCCCTGTACGCGCATTACATCGTTACTCATTTTCTTAATAATTTGCATCGTTTCTCCTGGCAGTCTTGCCAGCCGCTTTGCAATTCGCATGGTCTCTTGTTCTAAATTTTCTTTGGCAACTACACGATTAATTAACCCCATTCGCAAGGCATCCTCCGCAGTAAAGCTTTCTGCCAGCATCATCATTTCTTTCGCATACCTGACATTGCTACACGCGTAAATCATCCTGGCCACAGGAATCAGGCTCAGTTTCAGTTCTGTTAGAGAAAAATTCGTATCGTCAGCGGCAACCACAATATCCGCCAGACTGGCCAACTCAATGCCGCCGCCCAGACAGTGTCCTTTTACTTGGCATACCACCGGCTTGGGAAAATAATATAAGCGGTATCGTTTGCTGTCGGACCTATGCCATGTAGTCCAACGTTCAAAGATGGTCCTCTCACGCTCCTCATCTAAATCATCGCTGATATCATAACCGGCGCTAAAAGATTTGCCCTCCCCGCGCAGTAGAATACACCCCACCTCTCCATCATCTTCTGCGTGATTCAACACGTCCACAATTTCTGACAGGACAGTAGATGTAAGCGCATTATGCTTTTGCGGTCGATTAATAGAAATAATTCCGACACCGCTCACTTTTTGATATAAAATCTGAGTGTACATGATGTTCCTCCTTGCTCTCTTGTAGGTCGTAAATCTGTCACCCGCCAAATCGAATGCGTCTGACAGAAAGGGCTGATGCAATTTAGAAAGCGGTCTACCGGTCTAAATGATAATGCCCTTTTCTCTATATTCAAGCAACAACTCCGGGTCCAGACCAAGCAAACCTCCCAGAATCTCTTGATTATGTTCCCCCAACTCAGGCGCGCCTCGATAATCGAACTCCGGATGCGCCGACATCTGGATGGGAAACCCGAAGTAGGGCACATCACCTACCCCCTTGACAGGTACCGAAACAATATGTCTCACAGCATTCAAATGCGGATCCTTCCATAACATTTCCGGTGTGTTCACAATTCCGACGGGGATAGCAGCACGGCTGAGCAAGTCCTCTATCTCTTTCGATGTGTATTGCATAGACCAATGCTCAAAGGTCTCCTTCATCAATTTTTCGCTGCTTACACGCGCTGCAACATCCTGGTATTTCTCCTCATGAAAAACCGGCTCGTCACAAATGGTGAGCAGTCTGTTGAACATACTGTCCGTTCCAGCGTGGTAAGCAATCCATCCGTCCCTGGTTCTTGCCCAGCCGTAGGGGGCACAGTCGTCCCGATCTATGTACTGGGGATCCACCTCGGCAGCTACTTCTGCAATATTTATGGTGCGCAGCATCGCCGAACTGGACAACATCGAAATATCCAGGTGCTGGCCTTTCCCAGTTGTATTGCGTTCAATGAGCGCCATAAGAACACCAATCGTAGCATACATGGCCGCCATATAATCATTTAAAGCGCCCCGACCTGTGAAGGGACCATGCTCTGTAACTCGGCATACGCTCGCTATGGCGGCAATCACGTTATCAAACGCCGGCCGGGTCTTATATGGCCCCGTCTGTCCATAACCGCTGATTGATGCCATAATCAGCCTTGGGTTGATCTGCTTCAAAACATCGTAGCCCAGCCCCATCTTTTCCATGGTACCAGCGCGAAAATTCTGCACCAGAACATCAGATTCCGCAACCAGCTTTTTAAGCAGTGTAATTCCCTCTTCGCTGCGAAAATTCACCGCGACACTTTTTTTATTGCGGTTATACGCAGGAAAATACAAGCTGACGCCATTCTTCCAGGGGGCTAAATTTCTGGTATCGTCCCCTCCTGTGGTCTTTTCCACCTTAATCACTTCAGCACCAGCATCTGCCAGCAACATACCACAGTAAGGGCCGGCAATATATCGAGTCATATCCAATACACGGATACCATTTAAAATTCCTTGCATGATTTACCTCCCAATTTACACACCCAAATATGCCGCACGAATCTGAGGATCATTCAGTAAATTTTCGCCCGTCCCTTGCGTCTTAATCTCGCCCGTTTCTATGACGTACCCACGTGTCGCCACCTTCAGTGTCTGTATCAGGTTCTGTTCAACTAATAAAATCGAATTTCCTTGCTTGGCCAAGTTATCTATGATTTCAAACACCGTTTTTGTTACAATGGGCGCAAGTCCCAGAGAGGGCTCATCCATGATAATCAGATTTGGCTCCATCATAAGTGCTCTAGAAATTGCAAGCATCTGCTGCTCCCCGCCGCTCAGTGAGCCCGCTGCTTGGCTTCGCCTCTCGTATAGGATAGGAAACATCTCATAGGCCTTTTTCATATTTTTCTCTTGGCGACTTCTGCTACGCTTGGTGTAGGCCCCCATAATCAGGTTCTCTTCCACCGTAAGGGTTGTGAGGATACCACGCCCCTGAGGAATATGGGCAATTCCCATATTAGCTCGCTCATACGGCTTTGCTTTTAACAAATCGCGGCCTAGAAAGGTAATCGTACCAGCAGTGACCGGAACAAGTCCGGAAACTATATGGAGCAACGTAGTCTTTCCTGCACCGTTGGCGCCAACAAGGGCCACCACTTCCCCCACATTGACTTCTAAGGAGACATCATATAGTACCTTTAAATCGCCATACCCGGCAGAGACATTGTCTATTTTAAGCATCACTCAGGTCCCCTCCAATATAGGCATGGATCACCTCGGGGCGGCTAAGCACCTCTTTAGGGGCTCCTTCCGCAAAAACTTGTCCCTCATTCAGTACAATTACACGGTTACAGATGGTTAAAATTGCTTTCATAATATGCTCGATCACCACAACGGTTATGCCTTCCTCCTGGTTGATCCGTTTGACCAGTTTGATACTGTCATCCATTTCTGAACCATTCAAGCCTGCCATAACCTCGTCCAGCATAATCAGTTTGGGTCGAGTTACGAGAATGCGGGCAAGATCCAACCATTTTCTCTTTTCGATCGGCAATTTAGAGGAGCGCATGTTTCGATACTGAGACAGCTCAACTGTTTTTAATACTCTCTCAGTCTCCCTGTGGGCCACGCTGAAATTATTATGAAGCAACGCGGCGGTAAACACATTTTCGTATACATTCAGCTGTCCGAAGGGACGGGGGGTCTGAAAGGTTCGGCAGAGTCCCAACTTAGCCCGATCTTTGGCATCCTCTTTTTTTGTCAATTTTTTGCCGTCAAAGGTTATCTCGCCCTCCTCAATGCCATATACTCCGCACACTAAGTTGACAGTAGTAGATTTCCCACTGCCATTTGGGCCAATCAGACCTAGCGCCTCGCCCTGCGCCACATGAAAGCTCACCTTTTGAACCGCCTTTACGCCGCCAAAACTGCGGGAAATTCCGTTTAATTCCAATAAGTTCATATTGCTACCTCATCGTTACTCATCCTGTGCTTTTGCAATAATTTATCTCTCAGACGAGCAAACCATCTCTCGCTAAGGGGAATTAACCCATCTGGCGCAAACAAAATGATGATCACAAGGGCCAACCCATAGAAGAAATTTGTAGCTTTCCATGCGGTAAAAAAACTGCTGAAGAAATAAATAATCGGAAGCATAATGAAGGCGCCAAGAACTGGACCGGACAAACGATTATTTCCACCTAAATACCCAATGGCGGCAATACGAATCATCATATCTGTACCACAGATGGTTTGAGGCTCAATATACGCGCTAAAAAATGCGTAAATCATTCCAATCACCGTTACCATTGCCGCACTGAGTTGAAACGCCCGCAGCTTTACCTGGTTGCTGTCAATCCCTAGCGATATCGCGGCATCCTCGTCATCTCTAATCGCCTGCAAATAGTGACCGTTTTTTGAGTGTAAAAATGCGGCTGAAATCCCCATACATAAAAACAGGAGAACCAGCATGATATAATAGTATGGGATGTCTGTTTTAAATTGCATGTTCATAAAAGAGGAGCCGCGATATGTGACCATAATTCCTCGCGCGCCATTTGTAAGCCCATCACAAATCAGCAGCGCGATGCGCAGCAATTCAGAAAACGCAATGGTTGTAATCCCAAACAATGGTCCGCGATAACGAAAACAGGCTTTTCCCATAAAAGTCGCAAAAGCCACTGATAAAGCGATACCGAATGGTAAGGTTATGATTGGTGATATCTTGAATGTCGTAAAGCCTATCGCGCCAACATAAGCACCAATCGATATAAACGCACAGTGACAATACGAGGACTGTCCGCCATAGCCGGCAATAATATTCCAAGAAATGCCGAATGTTGCATAAATCAAGCACTGTACAAACAGATTGATAACCCCATTATTTCCACCGAACCCTATCGGCATAAACAGCAGCAGAACGATAACCGCGCAACGAAATATATTTCGAAATGTTAAAAATCGTTTCCATGTGGGATTCATGCAATTCTTCCTCCTCTCCCAAATAATCCAAGTGGTTTCACGCGAATGACGATCAGGAAAAGCAGATACAACGCCGCTGGTCCAAAATCCAAGGTCACATATACGCCTGCAAGTGATTCCACAATCCCAAGCATGATTCCACTGATAAACGCTCCTTTTACATTTCCTAAACCGCCTAAAATCACCGCTACCATCGCCGTATTACGGAATACGTTTCCAACACTATTGACAATGATGTAACTAGGCGCCAGCAAAACCCCTGCCACAGCCATTAAAGCAACTCCTAACGTCCATGCGCCTGCATACACCAGCTTTGTGTTGATCCCCAGCATTTGAGAAATTTCGGTACTCTCTGACGTGGCCCGCATACAGCGGCCAAAGCTTGTTCGTTCTAAAAGAAATGAGACCATCAGGCTTAGTATGATGCTGGAAATAAACGCTATCACTTTTGGGGTTGAAAAGACAATTGGTCCAACGTTAAATGCGCTGAATTTGATTGGTGTATGGATACTTAAAGGAATTGCTCCAAACACCATGATCACAGCATTTTGGAGTAAATAGGCCAAACCCATACCGACAATAACAGCTGACTCCGGATTTTTACGCATGATTGGGGACAGCGTAGTGATAAAACAGATATAGCCCACCACTGCAACAAGCAAAACCGCCAGAGGCAGATTCAAATAGATATTGATTTCGGGAAAAATTTGGCACGAAAACCACAGCCCATACATACCAAGCATCATAAATGCGCCGCTTGTAAAATTAATCATTTTCATAACGGCAAAAATAATGGTAGTTCCAACAGCAATCAATGAATACGCCCCTCCAATCAAAATGCCATTCACGATTGACTGTAAAAAAATCGTCATCGACAGCCCCTCCCAGAAATGTAAGATTGCCGCGTCTTTTCAAGAGCAATAAGACCGCCGACAGTTGGCCACAACTGTCGGCAGCCCTTTTCAGCAACAGTAGGACTATGAACTCCTACCAAATTATAGGTTGGTCAGCTCCTGCCCCCTCCAAACTGAAGTTCACTATACGCAAACTCGTCTGGATAGACACACACAGGGATGTTCGCCTGGTACTCCTCTACCCACTGCCACTGACACATGATATTTACAGCATTTTCATTGCGGCGAGTCTCATTGAACTTAACAATATTATTTTTTGTGGGATTGGGCGTTACAAATTCCAGTTCTCCCATCGCAGCATTATTTGTCTCGCGATCCGTTGTCCCTGTATGTTCCATCACCTGCTTGCAGATCATCAAATTCGTCATATAATTCGTCATAGACTCGCCGGGGAACCCGCCATAGCGTTCGTTATAGGTGTCAATGGCCCAGCGCCATTCTGCGTCCTCCATCACATTTTTTTGGCAGAACGAACCCACTGCGGTGGTCATAATGCCGCATACATCGTCCCCCAGTTCATCTCCATAGGGCGGACTAATCATACCACTGCCCCCGCCAATGAGAACAGGATCGTAATCTTCCATCGAATTTAACGCCTGCATAAACAGTTTGGCATCTTGGTTATCAGGCACTACATAGAGCAGTTCGGCGCCAGAGGCCTTCAATTGTGTAACAACAGGCGCCATGTCGGTAATTGTGGGCGGATAGGATTGAATTGTAACATAATTCAAGCTGGGGTCGCTCTCAATCAGCTCCTGAAAACTGGAAGAAGTATTGACTCCATATTCGTTGTCACAATATACAATGCCGATTTTAGTAGTATCAACATCATACTCATCGTGCAAATATCGGATGTAATCCAGCGTCATCCCCGCCACGGAGGAGGAGTAGGGACTCGTCAGCCAAAGATATTGACAATTCTGTTCATCAAGCGAGTCAGCCATAGCGGTAGTCAGCATGGGAACGCCAGCTTTGGAAATCGCAGGGACTGCCGCCATGGTGTAGCCGCTGCCCATAGCGCCCACGGCAAAGGCAACATCGGGGTCGCTCAATCCTTTTTCCACCACAGTTTTGATCATTGTATTGTCGCTCATCATGTCGTGATAGACCAACTCGATCTTTGCCCCTCCCAGGGATTGAATACCGCCCATTTTATCATTCATCATTTCTTCCACAATTTCGAACGCGCGACGAGCATACTCTCCGTCAGACGCGCTGGCGCCGGTCAGATTTGTAAAAATTGCAATTTTTACCTTTTCAGTCGTCTCACCGCCGTTCTGAACAGAGGCGCTAGCGCCACTTGGATCAGACGACGGTTTTTGAGAACTGCAACCCGCCATTGCTGATACGGCCAACATCACAACAACCGCGGAAGCAATCCAGCGCCGGAATAGATCTCTTCTGTTCATCATTTGTCATTCTCCTTTTTTTGTATTTGTCCCAATTCTTCTCTGTGTTCATCATGATTATTTTCAAATTTTTGGATGTAAACCGATTCAATCTGTTGTATGTAGTAGTTTCATGGTGTACTCGGGTGGCGCGACCCCTCAGCTCTTAGTATTTGTACTTTTAACCGTAAATAGCCCCATATTAATTTTACGCTATTAGCAATCAACACAAGGGAAACTGGGACTTTTATTTTAGCCTGCATAAAGCAAGTGGGCTAACCGCGACACATCCAACTGTGGGCGTCTTTTACACCAACTCGGGCGGAATGCTTCGAGCCAATCGGGTAACCCCGTCGCCGGTCACGACTTTTTCACCGTGCTGATTGAAGGCCTCTGTCTTCATGCGGACACGTCCCTTTCCCAGCTTTTCCAAACAGGTTACGACCACTCTGATTGTGTCACCAATATACACCGGAGCACAAAATTCTGAATATTGCGAGATGTAGATAGATGTGGGAAAAGCCCTGGTCAATGCGGCGGAAAACAGACTTGCTGTCATGGATCCATGAACAATTCTGCGCCCGAATTTTGACCGCTTTGCAAATTCATCACTCATGTGCATCGGGTTGCCATCTCCGGAAATTGCTGAGAATAACAATACATCTGCATCAGTAAACGTTTTCTCATAGGCATTGGTATCGCCAATTTTCAACTCATCGTATGTATATACCATATGTGGCTCCCCTTTCCGCCAGTTTTGCCTGATTAACACTTCGTAACATACATCGAGATCCCCTGTCCGCCTCCAATACACATGCTGATCATAGCGTCCTTTTTGTCAGATCTCATCAGTTCATACATCACTTTAACGGTCAAAATACATCCTGTGGCACCAAGAGGATGTCCAATAGATATACCTCCACCATAGATGTTCACCTTCGTCATGTCCAAACCAAGATCGCGGGCAACAGCCACAACTTGACTGGCAAACGCCTCATTGATTTCAAACATATCAATATCTCTGAGATTCAGGCTGAGTTTCTTGGCCAGTTTTTCGCTGGAAAGCTTTGGGCTATACCCCATTAACTCGGGATAATAGCCGGCTACCGCAATCCCCTCCACCGATAAAATGGGTTTACAGCCCAGTTCCTCCGCCTTCTCTCGCGACATAAGCACCACTGCGGCAGCTGCGTCATTCAGGCTGGAGGAATTGGCCGCAGTAACGGTACCGCCTTCTACAAAGCAGGGCTTCAGCCTAGAAAGTCTCTCCATTGTCTGATCCTCCCGCGGCCCTTCATCAACATCAAATGTGATCTCTTTGCCCTTGCGGTCCTTCACAACAACGGGAACAATTTCCTCTTTGAACAGGCCAGCTCTCATGGCCTGAACCGCGCGCTGGTGAGAGACCATAGCAAAACGGTCTTGCTCTTCCCGAGAGATATTGTACTGAATCGCAACATTTTCAGCGGTCACTCCATTATGATTGCCATCCAAAGGCCAGGTCAGGATATCGGTCACGCCGTCTTCCAAAACCCTATGCCCCATCTTGGCTCCCCAGCGGGCGTCTCTAAGGTAATAGGGCAGCTGGGAAATACTTTCTACACCGCCAGCAACCACCACATCTGCCAGACCCGTTTGAATTTCCATGACAGCATCCGCAATGGCCTGAAGGCCAGAACCACACTGCCGATTGACAGAATAGGCGCCGCACTCAATGGGCATACCCGCTTTCAGACTGACACTCCGGGCAAGAAATCCGTTTTCTGCCACCTGTCCCACTTGTCCTAAAACAACCTCGTCTACATCAGATCGCTGAATCCCAGCACGATTCACCGCCTCCTTTACCACAATCGCTCCCAAGTCAATGCAAGTCATATCTCTCAAACTTTTGCCGAATGAAGCCACTGGTGTTCTGCAACCGCTTACAATCACAACTTCTTTTAAGTTCAAGATCATTCCCCCATCATTGAAACAAATCTCTTCCTAGGTTTATACAATCATACCGCCGCCAACATTTATCACCTCAGATGTCATATAAGAAGCCTCATCCGATGCCAAAAATGCAACCAAACTTCCAACATCTTCCGGTTTCCCCGCACAGCCCATAGGAATACGACTCAACATACTGTCCCAAGCCTCCCCGCCGTTGACTTCTTTTAATTTCAGCGTCATATCCGTTTCGATAAATCCTGGGCAAATAGCGTTACAGGTAATACCTTTTTTCGCATTCTCGCGGGCGGCCGTTTTGGTTAAGCCAACCACACCAGCTTTGGAGGCGGCATAATTTGCCTGCCCAATGTTGCCCAGCCAGCTGCCAGAGGATATATTGATGATGCGGCCATAGTTTTTTTCCCGCATAATGTTCAGCGCGCCTTGCGTGCAATAAAAAGTTCCAGTCAGATTAATGTCCAGTACCAATTTCCAATTTTCAGGCGTCATCTTGTGTATCATTCCGTCACGGTTGACGCCGGCATTGTTTACCAGAATGTCCAGGGTACCATAGGTCTGAACTGTAAATTCCATGAGCTGCTTCACTTCGTCACGCTGACTAATATCTACCACGAAGGAAGTCGCTTCGCCTCCAGCCTGTCGAATCAACTCAACGGTTTCATCCGCAGGAGTCATGTCGGCCGCAATGACTTTACAGCCATGTTCGGCCAACTTAAGCGTAATACCGCGGCCTAAGCCACGGCCCGCGCCCGTGACAATGGAAACCTTGTTCTGCAAATCTTTCATGTGATATCCCTCCTAAAATATAGTTATCCTGTTTCTGGATACATTGAACCAGCTTCTTAAAAGTGAAAAGACCTGTGTTGGACGAGGACTTGTTTGAACATGGAACCGCAGCCAACAGCGCCTATATATGGCCGCAGATTATTTCTTTCAAGCCAAAGGGTCCGGATTCCTGAAAAATAGCTGGATTCATTTCCTTCAAGCCGGTACTGATTGCAGGGGCAAATTCCATCCTATTCAAAATATTTTCTTGTAAATCGACTCCGGGCGCGATTTCTATTAAAGTGAGTCCCTCCGGCCTCAATTCGAATACAGCGCGTTCAGTGACATAGTGCATCTTTTGGCCTTTGGTCATTGCATTCTTTCCGTTATAAGAAATCTGTTGCAGCTGATTTACAAATTTAATAATGTGCCCCTCTTGGTTAATATGTAGTTTTCCGTCCTCAAAGCTGCAATTCAAGCCGCCCCCAGTGAAGGAGGAACAAAACACCACATGTTTTGCATTCGTGGTGATGTCAATAAAACCTCCGGCGCCTGTTGGCTTTGATGCGCCGAGTTTCGTCGCGTTTACATTGCCGGAGGCATCCACTTCTCCAGCCCCCATAAATGTTACATCCACGCCAGCGCCATTGTAGAAATCAAATTGGTCATCGTGTCGGACCAGCGCAAATTGATTTTTTGCGATGCCAAAGTCCACACCACCCATCGGGATCCCGCCATAGACGCCAGATTCGACTGTTATGGTTACCTCCTCTTCCAAGGACTCCTCCGCCAGAATGGGGCCCATCACATCATTGGGAATTCCAGTCCCTACATTTAAAATATCATCCGTGTGTAACTCACACAGCGCACGACGACCAATCACTTTTCTCAGGGACATGGCCAGTGTATCGCTTTTTTCTCCCGGCTTTTTAATATTGCCGCAATACGCCGGGTCGAAGATAAAACTGTGGGTCTGACGGTGGTCCTCCTCTGGATTGGGGCAGATTACTGCCGCATCAATGAAAACGCCAGGAACCGTGACCTGTTTACAGTGGATAGACCCAGATTTTACTTTATATTTCGCCTGCGCAATCACGCTCCCCCCATACTTTTTACATGCCATTACAGCGCCCCAAACCTCCAGCGACATCGCCTCTTCCTCTGTGGAGAGATTGCCAAGTTCATCAATATATGTCCCCCGAATAATACAATAATCAATCGGAATCGGTTTATACCACATGTACAGCTCGCCGTTTATCTCTATCGTCTCTACCAGATTTGGGGCATTTTTCGTCACCTCATTCATTTTTCCGCCGTCGATTCGGGGGTCAATAAAAGTCCCCAGTCCCACTTTTGTAATCTTACCGGGTTCACCGCCGGCCATACTGCGAAATAACTGCGCGAACTGACCTTGCGGAAAACAATATGCCAACACTCTGTTATTTGCAATTAGTTCCATCATTTTCGGCTGAAGGCCCCAATGTCCTCCAACAACGCGCGCAATCATATGCTCATGGGCAAAATGTTGGATACCTCTATCCCGATCACTCTGTCCGCACGAATGGAGAATCGTCAGTCCTCTAGGGCTTCCCGTTTCCAAAAAACGCCGCTCAATCTCTTTTAGTATGGTCTCAGCCGCTGAAACCAACGTCATACTCACTGGAAGAATCGTACTGTTGTCTTGAATCATCTCTGCAGCCTCTGCACCGGATATAAAAACAGGTTTCCTCATCATACAAAGTCCTTTCTGCTGTACTTTATGAATGCGGTTTTGGCGTCTCCTTTGTTAAGTTGGGACCGCGGTCCTATCCCCCTTCGTTTATCCTCATATTCCACATATAATTAATTCTCAGATACCATTCCTTTGTTAGCAATGTACAACAAAATAGGATTTAAGAAAAGCAGTTATTTCTCTACATCCGCAATCAAAATTTGCAGATACGTGCAGAGCGGCGTCTGTTTTCCCCGCCGGCCAATCAAAAAACGTGGTACCCTGCTGCGGGTATCCACGTCTCTTGTTTCCTGTTATAGACTCACTCAAACCCGAAATGACGTCTCCTTGGCATCCTGTATAAGGCGACGCCAAAACCTTCGTTTAAAAAATGGGTTTCGTAAATAAATATAACATGGTATAATATATTGGAAAGAGTTGGGCATGTTCGGAACGAGGGAAATTCTTTATGATTACGAAACAAATTGAAAATCTCCGTAACTTTATTCTGGTCTGTGAGAAAGGGAGTTTTGCAAAAGCAGCCGAGGACGCCTATATTTCTCGTCAGGCATTGAGCAAGTCTGTCTCTATGCTGGAGAAAGAACTAGGGGTCCTTTTATTCGTTCGTTCAAAACATGGCGTCTATTTAACGGAATATGGGAAATTTGTATATAACGAAATCCTGCCAATTTTAACGCAGCTAGATCGTTTTCAGCAAAAGCTCTCAGAAAAAATCAATTTCCCCACAGAAAAAACCATCAAGATGAACATTTTCCCCAGCTCCATCTATCTTTTTCCGGATAGAGCTGTACGACAATTTTTCAAGACGTTTTCCAGCGGGGAATATGCTGTGGAAATTTCTGATTACTTGACTGTACAGGCGAGGGAAAAGTTGATTTCAGGTGAACTGGATATCATGATTGAGGCCGGATACCAAGCAGGGAAGGGCTTAAATACCTATGTGGTAAAAGAATTTCAACGCGTGTGTCTCATCCCCCAAACGAATCCGCTTTCAACAAAAAAGTTTATTTCCATCGACGATTTAACACATGAGAACATGGTTTTATGCATGAATAAAATGGACTTTGAATATTTTATTCCCCTGGTTCATCAAAAAAATCACGATTCACAGATTAAGTTTGTGGGAGAAACAAATGTCATGTTTGAGCTCTGTGACCACAATCATTTTGTCGGCCTGAACTTTGATTTTGTTTCAAAAAATCTCATTCCAAAATATCCGAACATTGTATCCGTGCCTTTCAAAGATCCGGTTTTTCCCGCTCAGATTATGCTGATCTATAATCCGAACACAATCGGCGAAGGATTTGTAAAATCGTTTGGGAGCTATATCAAACAATTTTTGAAATAAATGCCTGCAAACGCCCCCCTTTACAAGCGGGCCATGGGAAGAGACTGTGGACGCCCCACCAGCCTCAGAAATATATTCAACGGCGGGAAATTTACTTGCCATACCAACACAATTTTTCCAGAAATTCTCCTTGAATGTTCCGAAAAATTGGGAAGGCATGGCGGGAAACGTCCCGCCGTTTTAGTTGTATTGGCAGAAAGCGGCCGCCAATTGCCATAGGGGCTGCCCCGCAGTCAGCTTCTGTTTTCCTCCATCCGGTTGATCAGGGCGGTTCCTGCAAGGGGACACTTGGTGTAACAAATACCGCAGTCGTCGCAGTCCATACTTCGAATGTGGTATTTTCCGTCCTCACTGCGGTAGATCGAGTGCTCGGCGCAGTGGTCAAAGCAGCTTCCGCAGCCAGTACAGTGCTCCGTGATGAAATAGGTCAGCTCCTCCGGCCGCTCCCCGCCGAAGCCGAAGCGGAGCCGACGAATCATGTCGTCCCGGTAGAGGTGCAGAATCTCCCCGGTGCCCCGGGCCAGCCTGAACAACACAATCAGGTCGGTATTATAGCGATACATCTTCATCGTACCTGGATTTTTCTCGGCGTAGTCCCGATAGACGGCAGGGTCGGTGCATTCCTCCACAGCCGCCCTGATTCTGATGCAGTGGTGGGTGTCGTCCAGCAGGGAGGCAATGGCAACGTGGGGCTGTTCCTGCAGCTGGCGGTAGAACGGCTTTCCTCGGGAGGTCATAAAATAGAGTTCGCCGTCGGACAGCCGCTGCAACGAGATAATCCGATTCTCTGGAAGACCATGTTTCAGTGTGGAAATACTGACCCGGCCCCCCTGCTGCCGCAGAAATTGAAAACTCTTTTCCATAATCTCTGGAATGGAACTGCGATCGGTCAGCCCCCAAAGGGGGATTTCGTCATGTATCATCAAAATTCCTCCAAATATTTTTATTGACCGCGTCCTCTTATCTCGGGCTGTGTTACAGGAACAGCGCCGCAAAGGTGCAGATGACAAACAGCGGAATATTGACAAAGAGGAACGAGGGGATACAGGAATCTCTAATGTGATCGTGCTGACCGTCAATATTGAAGGCGGCGGTGGGGATCAGGGCCTGGTTGGAGGAGGGAGAACCGGAATCGCCCAGGGCACCCGACGCGGCCACCAGTATAATAATCAGGGCGGGACTCATCTTCAGCGACAGCCCGAGGGGGACCAGAACTGTGGCGACAATGGGGACGGTGCTGAAGGCGGAACCGATGCCCATCGTAATGAACAAACCCAGGAACAGCATAAGAAACGCGCCAAAAATCTTATTTCCGCCGATGAGGGCGCCGCTGGCTGCAATCAGATTGTCCAGGTCGCCATAGGTCTTTGCGGTTGCGGCAAAGGCGACGGCTGCCATCAGCACCAGACAGACATAGGAACTGGTCATAATGCCTTTCATAAATACGGTCTCAAAGTCCCTCGGCTTGATTGCGCCAGTCACCACCAGCATCACGATCATCACCAGGGCGGCCAGGGGCATGGACTTGGTGGTCACCTGGACCACCACCACCGACAGGCCGGAAATCAGGCAGGCGATATGGCGAAACTCAATGGGGGGCAGCTCCTTGGCGGCGGCCAGTTCGGCCTCTATCAGTTTGTTCTCACCCTCAGTCGACTGATAGTCCCTGGGCTTCCGATATCGAATCATAGCCAGGATAATGGCAACCACCATAGCCCCGCCAATGACCAAGTTCGCGCGCCAGATCTGGTCAATGCTCACCTCTAAGCCGTTGTCAGCCAGAGCGCCCTGCACAATCCCCATAAACCCCGCGCCATAGCCCACCGGGAAGCAGCAGTAACCAATCTGCAGGCCGCAGCAAGTCGTGATAACCAGCAGCCTTCTGTCCACTTTATAGTCTGTGAGCAGCCGCAGCAGCGGGGGGACAATAACCAGCAGGAAGGAAACGCCAATCAGCACAAAGGTCTCCACCATGATGCCAAACAGCGTTAAAACAATGGGAAACAGCCAGACCTTTTTGCCCACCAGCTTTGCCACCCGGGGCGCCAGCACCTCGCCCACGTTGTTGTACTGCATCGTAGCCGCCAGCACACCCAGGAGCAGCAGGAACAGGACCATACGGTTGTCATTGCCCATGTTGGTGTAAAACACCTCAATCCCCTCCACAAGGGTGGCCCCGCCCAAAAGGGCGCAGCAAAGAGATGCAATGATGATGGAGAGGAATACATTCACCTTCAGCAGGCACAGCACCACCAGGATTGTAGTGGCAAGAATGACAGGATTTGTAAGTATCGTTGACATATCTTCACCTTCCTTTTACATAGTCGTAACGCTGTACAGAACTTCAGATACCGCTATACGCACGCCAATTTTTATGCCCCCACGGCCTCCCTCCCCTTCACTTTTTCCCTCTAACGCTTCATATATGGTTGGCCACCTCAAAGGCGTCCCAAACGGCATACATGATGTTGGCCACCTTTCGGGCGTCACCCAACAGGTAGAGTTCGGGTACCCGCGCCTCCAGGGCGTGGTAAAGGCTGTTCTCCTCCCGGAAGCCCACGGACAAAATCACCGTGTCGCAGGGCAGCATCTGGGGCCCGTCGGCAGTCTCGATCAAGAGCTCGCCTCCGGCCCAGGATTTCACTGAGGCGTCGGTATAGACCTCGATCCCATGAAAGGGAATCAGCCGCTCCAGCATCTCGCTATTGGCGTGGCACAGCGGTCGGTTGACCGCCATCAGCCGGTCCAGCATCTCAACGATGGTCACCCGCTTTCCGCTCTGAGCCAGCCACAGAGCGGTCTCACAGCCTACCAGGCCGCCCCCCACCACCACAGCCCGCTCCCGGCAGTCAGCCCGCCCGGTGAGAACGTCGGAGGCGGTACAGACCGGGGCCCCCTCTCCCAGAGAGAAGGTCTTAGCTGTGGACCCGGTGGCAACAATTACCGCGTCATAGCCGGCCTCGGCCAGCTCCGGTTCCACCACAGTGTTGAGGTGGACCGGGACATTCAAGCGTCTCAGCTCCCGTCCATACCACCGGATCAGCGCCAATTCGTCCTCCTTGAAGGGGGGCGCGCCGGCGGCCAGCAGATTTCCCCCCAGGCGGTCGCTGCGCTCAAAGAGTTCGGGCCAATGGCCCCGCTCGGCCAGCACCCGGGCGGCCTCCATGCCCCCCAGGCCCCCGCCGACGATATGGACCCGCTTGG
>OFFV01001207.1_pt1 | contig 16014 bp, 22 predicted proteins | sample 1521461 | NCBI WGS metagenome assembly OFFV01 (sample SAMEA3504120, study PRJEB24116) | mouse gut metagenome | biome: mouse gut; feature: mouse-associated habitat; material: faeces | place: Denmark | collected 2011 | reverse complement strand
AAAAAGAAGCTGCAAAAGAATCAAAGGATAAAGCATATACAGCAAGATTTATCTTCTTATATGGAGCTGGAAAACAAGAATCCGGTAGAGATTGCGATGAACGCTATCCGCGAAGCCCGTGCCAAGGGTAACGATGTAGTGATTGTCGATACGGCGGGTCGTCTGGCGATCGACGAGCAGATGATGAAAGAGATTGCCGCTATCAAAAGTGCTATCCAACCGGACGAAACATTGTTCGTTGTCGACTCTATGACCGGACAGGATGCGGTGAACACAGCCAAAGAATTTAACGAACGTCTTGACTTCGACGGCGTAGTTCTGACTAAGCTGGATGGTGATACCCGTGGTGGTGCCGCCCTTTCTATCCGTACGGTAGTCGATAAACCGATCAAGTTTGTCGGAACCGGTGAGAAGATGGATGCACTGGATACTTTCCACCCGGAACGTATGGCTGACCGTATCCTCGGTATGGGTGATATCGTTTCTTTGGTAGAACGTGCCCAGGAACAATACGATGAAGAAGAAGCAAAACGTTTGCAGAAGAAGATTGCTAAGAACCAGTTCGACTTCAACGACTTCATTTCCCAAATCCAGCAGATCAAGAAGATGGGTAACCTGAAAGAACTAGCTTCTATGATTCCGGGTGTTGGTAAAGCTTTGAAAGATATCGATATCGACGATAATGCCTTTAAGAGCATCGAAGCGATTATCTATTCCATGACGCCGGACGAACGTGTTAATCCGGCTATCCTGAACGGTTCACGCCGTCAGCGTATCGCCAAAGGTAGCGGAACGACTATCCAGGAGGTAAACAAGCTAATCAAGCAGTTTGATGAAACCCGTAAGATGATGCGCATGCTTACCGCTGCCAAACCGGGAAGTAAGAAATTCCCATCGTTTAGAAGATAAAAACTAAAGAGATATATTATGGAAGACAATCATTATCAATTACTGGACGGAAAAGCCGTCTCTGCTCAGATGAAGAAAGAGATGGCGGAAGAAGTCGCCCAGATCAAAGCTGCAGGAGGTAAGATTCCCCACTTGGCAGCTATTCTGGTAGGTCATGATGGAGGAAGTGAAACCTATGTGGCCAGTAAAGTAAAAACTTGTGAAGAAATCGGTTTCAAATCGACGCTGATTCGCTATGAGGACGATGTGACCGAAGAAGAGTTGCTTCGCCGGGTAGACGAACTGAACAACGATCCGGATGTAGACGGTTTCATTGTGCAGCTTCCGCTTCCGAAACATATTTCAGAGCAAAAGATTATTGAGGCGATCGATTACCGTAAAGATGTTGACGGATTCCATCCGATCAACGTGGGACGTATGTCGATCGGTCTTCCTTGTTTTGTTTCTGCCACTCCGGCCGGTATTCTGGAATTGCTGAAACGTTATGAAATCGAAACAAGCGGCAAACATTGCGTAGTCCTGGGACGCAGCAATATTGTCGGTAAACCGATGGCAACCCTGATGATGCAGAAAAATTATCCGGGAAACTGCACGGTAACTGTTTGTCACAGCCGTTCAAAGAATCTGAAAGAAATGTGCCTGAACGCTGACATCATCATTGTTGCTTTGGGTGTTCCTGAATTCCTGAAAGCCGATATGGTGAAAGAAGGTGCCGTAATAGTTGACGTTGGCACTACCCGTATGCCGAGTAGTGTAACCAAGAGCGGTTATAAGCTGACCGGTGATGTAAAGTTCGACGAAGTCGCTCCTAAATGTTCTTATATTACGCCGGTTCCGGGAGGTGTTGGTCCTATGACAATCATTTCTTTGATGCGTAACACGCTGTTAGCCGGGAAGAAAGCGATTTACAAGTAAAATATTTGTATAATTTTCTTTGAAAACGCTTGCGGAATCAGAAAAAACATCTATCTTTGCACCGTCTTAAAGAGAAATACTCAACGAGACTGAAATGGTGAGCGTAGCTCAGTTGGTTAGAGCATCGGATTGTGGTTCCGAGGGTCGAGGGTTCGAGTCCCTTTACCCACCCCATAAAGCAAGGGATTGGGAGCTGATCCCAATCCCTTGCTTTCCACTGGAACGACGAATACTGGGGTGTCGCCAAGTGGTAAGGCACGGGACTTTGACTCCCGCATCCGCTGGTTCGAGTCCAGCCATCCCAGCCATTTGACCCGTTAGCTCAGTCGGCAGAGCAACTGCCTTTTAAGCAGTGGGTCCGGGGTTCGAATCCCCGACGGGTCACCAGCGAAAAACCTCTGTAGCCATTGTGATGCAATGGTTACAGAGGTTTTATCTCTTTCTGCTTATTCCATGCAAGCGCGGGAAAACCGGCACAAATTCAGCATGATTTCCGCAGGGGACAGGTCAAAATACAAGTCAGTACTGGCGCTGCTCAGTGAGACAAATTCGTAGGTGCTTGCGGATTTGGGAGAGCAGGAACGGAACCACACTTCCGCGACAAGCCCCGGCTCGTTCCCCAATACCGGCGGCCCTTCTGCCGCTGATCCATAGGTTGTGCCATCAGACCGGCGGCAAAGCTGGCCAGCTGCTGTGTGTCTACCGGCACCACAGAGGTCTCGCCCATGAACCAGCTATCCGCGATTTCCCGGCAGATCTCGGAGGGAAGATCCGTAACAAGCTGGTAGGCAGCTATCCGGGCATCAGAGGGGGTGTACTCTGTCATCACCACGTAGCGGATCGGCTTGCCCACCGAGGACCTCGCCTGGCCCATAAATGTCCTGTATTGCCGATCAGCAACAGCAAGAGGGACTGTCTGACCAGGAGCATAACGGAGGGTCAGGAGCTGGGCGCAGTCAAAGCTGCTGGTGAGCACAGCCTTCAGGCGGCGGAGGGAGTGCTGCCGGTACTGTTCGGCCCGTCGATCTGTCAAGGTGTTACCTCCTGTCTCTTTTTGGTACGCTCCCCACGCGCGGCACCGCGCGGACGCGAAATTTCTGGAAAGTCCTGGACCCAGCCGATTAGGCTATGGGCTTGACTTTTTGTTTTTTTCGAGGGGGGGCCTCTGCAAATAGTCTACCACACTGCCGCTCTTGTCGCAACGGCAACTTCCTTTTTTCGCTAGTTATTCGACTACATTCCAAGTTTGTAATACATATTAAAAATGTTGTCAAACGCAATTCTGCGGAGCTTAACAAAGAGGTCCGCCAACATGAAGTTTTGCTGGCGAACCTCTTTGTTACTTCTCAGCGGACTCTATCGACTGGTAATAAATCCCATTCTTCTTGTTATCCAGGACGAAGGCGTCATAGCAAACACGGCCTTCCACCAGATTTCCGCTCAGGCCCGGCGGGTCAATATGAATCTTGTACTCCTCCAGCTTGACCGGAGCGACCGTTGCCGAGGGATGGGCAATCATAAAGCCGAAGTCTTCCGGGACGCGGTTCGCCGGGACCTTGATGACGCTGCACCCATCCAACATGCCGATCACACCAAGCTGCCGCTGCTCCTGACCGATGTCGGTCTCCATAGTGATATCGGGGTTACGCTTCATCAGCTTGTAGACGGCAGGCGTAACCATGAGGACGCGGTTGGTCTCTGAGACCTCGGCATCATCCAGCGCGGAGTTACCCGCAAGGATGGAATCATAGATGTTATCAGAGGTCAGCACCATAGCGGCGGGCTTTGTCCCTGCCCCTGCACACATTACGCCATATGTGTATGTATCGACTTCCGGGATGACAACCTCCTTTATCTGGCGGGCCAGTGCTACCGCCGCGTTTAGCACATCGCCGGTTTCATCCTCGTCCATCTTATCAATGGCGAAGGTGAAGGACCGATCCTTTTTCAAAGTCAGCTCCTCGGTGGTTGCATCCAGTCCGGCAACAGGGCCATACCGGGACCACTTGCCATCCGTCAGCGTAGAGCCGTCCCTGTCATAGTCGTGCATTGCAGAGGTGGTAACCTTGTAGACCCGAACAGTATGTGCGCCGGTCCAATCAATATCATCATTGGTCAGCAGATTGAGTTTGCTCTCCGCCTTGAATTGCTCGTCCACATAGGGAGAGAATTTTGCAACAAGGTCAACAGACATTTTATCGCCCTCCAGTTCTAAAAATTTCGCTCACGATATTAAACTCCTCCTTAGGTTCCTGCTTCTGGGCCTTCTCTTCATAATCACTTCGGCAACGGGAATAGCCGGTTTTATAGCCCTGCTCTTCCGAAAATTCGATAAGAGCGAAAACTGCATCAACCGCCGCAGTGAAACTTCCCAAATTTGTGGCATCCAAAAATCCATAGAGTTTTTCTGCGTTGTCCTCCGCATATTCACCGATCAGATTAATTTCGGTGGGTTTGGATAACCCCTTGCGGCCAAAGCGATTTACATATTTCCTGATTTTTTGTTCTAAGTAGGACTTTTCCTCACGGATCAGTTCGGTCGTCTGCTGGGTCTCCTGGACCGGCAGAGACTGAAACCGTAGCAGATGTTCCCGGATGATCTCCTCAACTTCCGCCTGACTGTAGGTGCGCTCCTCTTCCGGGCTATCCTCGTTATTATCTGGCTCAGCCTCAACCACCTGGAGCTCTTCCTCCGCAATCTGGCCCTGCTCTGCCTGCAAATCCATTTCCAAGATATTTTCCTCCTCCCATTTTACTCAAATCCGACAGCGCTGTCGGATTTCAGGGGGCTCGCGGGCTAATGGCAGCATATCCATAACAGTCTCACATCCTTATCGGTATCGGATCACCAAGGTTGCCGCCGCGGATACTCGGTGCGGTCCCCAGCTGCTCCGGGAAACTGTCTGGGTCCCGCTGCCACAGGAGCCGCCCATCCGCGTCCCAGGAGGCAAATATCACGCCAAAAATGCGTTGCGCCTCCATTGAACAGTTCATCCGGTGTTTACCCTTCGACATGTCGTAACGGGTCCCCACCATCTGCCATGGACCTAATACGCCTATATACGCTTTCACCATGACAGCAGGGCGACGCTGGCCGGGGTAGACCGCATAGCACATGCACAGGTCCTCGCTTCCGTCTCCGCCTTCGCTCCGGTACCGCGGCAGCGCGGGGAAACGGGTGAAATCTACAGCTACCCAGCCGCGGTCTACCACGCCAGCCCTCTCCATGCAGTCCCCGGATACAGGGAATATGGCGTGGGTGCTTTGCTTCATAACGGTCTCTACCATGTCAATGGTGAGGTGCTTTGCGACGATCTCCTGCCGGGGCTCCAGAATTTGCGGTATTCCGCTGCATTCAAAAATTCTATTCATTGTTCAATCGCTCCTCTTTGGGTTGATGTGCGGGGAGGGTGAAATTTGGTTCCTTCCCCCACACCCCCTTCTTCCTGTTTGTTGGTTCTATGAAGAATCTATCTGCTAACCTAGACTAATCTATACTAACCTAACCTGGGTATACCGTTGGTTGACCAATGGTATACCAGCGGTCAACCGTCCGTGAGCCTAGGGCTTGTTTGATAATTGGCGATATGCCCAACAGCAAGGGATTTTTTTGTCAGACAAGGCAAATCTTCGCAGGCATCCTGACGGATGGCAAGAAAATTTAACGCCGTATGGCAGAAAAAGGCCTGCTGTTTGGGCGTGTTGACAATTTTCAAACAAGCCCTAACCCGGCAAAGCAGCTCATTGTAGACACTGGGGCGGTATCTGTCACTGCGGATGAAGTTGTTTCGATGCCAATCGGTGATGAGTGTCACAAGATCATCGTTCAGGATGGTGACAAAGCCCTTCGAGGCCAGCACCCGCAGATCGTCATCCGTTGCCCCGGTGGTCCGCATCACGGAAAACGCCTCGACAACTCCGTCATCATCTGCCGCCATGCCCAGATCGTAATACAGCAGTCTCGATGTGGCAGGCATCCGGAGAAATCGCGCTGAACCCACAGTGGCCTTTGCAAACATCCGACGTTCTGCCATCACTCTGCCTCCCGATAGATATAGATATACTTCACGAACCGATAAATTCGGTTGAGCAGCTTTTCGTCTGTGATCTTGCATAACATGTCGACAATCAGACTGAGGGATTGCCCTTGACAGCTGGGCATGAAATCTGCTACACTAGGGGAGAACTCGCTCTCCCCCGCATGTCCGCTTTGGGTGCTGGTAACGCCCAGAGCGGTATTTTTTTCGCTAATTCTCAATGCATTTCACCTCTTCAAACAAAGAATTTATGTACTTTTCCAGGTCATCCCGGCGGAAAATCCAGGCTTGTCCCTGTTTTGCCCCAGGCAGGATGCCGTTTTTTGCCATCCGGGCGACTACTTCTGGATTGACCCGCAGCAGCAGTCCGGCCTCGGCGCAGTTGCAGAGTACCGGCAGCTCATCAACGGAGTGAATCACCCGGCGGGGTTTGTTTGGCCTTCTCTGGTACATGGTGTGCTTCCTTTCTGTGTTACACTTTAGAGCCCCATTTTTGGGGGTCCGAATATACTTTTACATCTTTTGAATTTTTGCGGTTTGTAAGCCTTGCGCCGCAACGGTTTTAAGTGCTCTAAAGCGTAACATCAACCGCGATATTTTCTCATTCGTTCCGCTGTCTGCCGGTTCTTTACTTTCTTTGAGCATTTAGCACAGTATTTTGCCCGGTTGGAAATTGCCCTGAAAGGCTGACCGCAGACCGCACAGGACTTCAAATGGTCATCGCCCATGATCTCCGCCTTAAGTGCCCTGCCGTCCCGATCTTCCAGAAGGACATCCCGGAAGAACCGGCAGACCAGTGATTGCGTAATCATCTGGGGACACTGCACAATTTCCCCACGGTCCAGCAGCAGGCAGCCACCTGTAGAACGGTCATAATTGCTACATAAGTTCCGGATCAGGGCACACGCGCTTCGGTGTTGCTTATCGCTCATCAGAATCACCCCCTCACTCCTCCTTGATAATCTCAGTCGGGTCCACGCCAAGTGCAGCTGCAATACCACCGACTGTCTTAGGTTTAACAGCCTCGCCACGTCTAACTTTTGTCAGGGTTTGTGGAGATATCCCTGAGCTTCTCAGATCAATCAAGGACTTCTGCTGTCGTGCCAACCAAAGGTCAAGCTTCACATTATCAATTCGCATTTCGCCCTCCTGTTCGTTCCGTATTCGCTCCGCACAGTTATAATAGCACCAGTTTCGTTCCAAGTCAATAGCTTTTTTCATTTTCCTGTTCCATTTTCGCTCCGAATGTGTTATACTAGGCAAGGGGGTGATTACCATTGATACGAATACAGTAGGAATGTGTATGCGGAAATTTCGCAAAACCCGTGGAATGACACAAGAGGAACTAGCGAAAAATTCAAATTTATCCACTATGAGTATTCGGCGATATGAACGTGGGGAGCGAATTGTAACCGATGAGGCCCTACAGCGCATTGCAAATGCTCTTGAAATCTCCATCTATGAGTTAAAAGGGTTATCTGATGTGGAGGCATTTAAGGCAGAACTTAATGACAGCATTGATATGACCCTTTTAGAGATGAGAATTCATAAAAAATTTGGTATTCCGCTCGATGTAGCCAAAAAAATAGCAGAAGAAATTGCATACTTGCTGCAAAATAATCTTAGAAGTGATGTAGAAGCTGTCTATCATCAACTATTGAACAGACTGACGGATGAGGGCCAGCAAAAAGGAAAGGAATATCTGGAGGATTTATCCGGAAATCCCAAATATAAGCGGTCTACCTCCACTGCAGAAGCATCAGACTCGCTCCCGTTGGCCCCTAACGAATAAAGGGGTGGCAATCCGCCACCCCCAGCATGGAATATAGAACATACCTAAGCCGTCGAAATGACGGGTCAGCATTAGCAGCAAGAAGGGGGTCCAGTTTGGACCCCCTTCGGGTAACTGATCGTTACCCCATCAGAATAAAAGAATACCTGGGGATCGCATTTCACGTCCACCTGGTACAAACATTTCAAATTCGTCAGCGCTGACGAATTTGGGTGTCACCATCAGGCAACCAAAAATTATCCATTATCGCAGCGCAGACCAGAAAGGAGCACATCATGGAATACACGATCAAACTCACCTGGGACCCGGAGGCAGGGGTGTGGATTGCCACCAGCGGCGATATTCCCGGCCTTGTGCTGGAATCGGGCTCTTTTGACGCCCTCTTGGAGCGGGTCCGCTTCGCCGTGCCGGAACTGCTGGCACTGGACGACACAAAATCCCCCCTCTCGCTGAATTTCCTGTCGGAACGTCATGAAAGGCTGGCGTTATAATGGCAGAATATGAAAAGCGGGTGCGTGAAATCCTGGCCCGAAGCAGCTGCACCTTTGTGCGGCGTGGAAAGGGTGACCACGATATCTGGTACAGCCCGATCACGCAGCGCCACGTAACGGTAGACACAAAGATTAAATCCCGTCACACTGCAAACGCAATTCTCAAACAAAGCGGGATCAGCTACCGTTTCCGTTAAATCGGCATACCGTTTTAGGACATAGGGAGGTGACTGCACATGGCGCGAGCAAAGAAGCGGGCTGACGGGCGGTATTGCGCCCAAATCTACCTTGGCCGGGACGCAGACGGCAAGAAGCAGTATAAAAGCGTCTATGCCAAGTCCCCGGCAGAGCTGAAGGAGAAGGAGGCCGCTGTCCGGCTTCAGCTGGGGCGGGGCCTGGACGTGCTCTCCCAGCGGGACAGCTTCGCAACATGGGCGGATGACTGGCTGAAGCTGAAGGAGCGGGAAAACATCACCTACCGCCAGATGGACAACTACCGCCGGGCGGTAAAGCTCTGGGAGGAGGAGCTGCGGGATTACGAGATCGGGCAAGTCCGGGCTGACGACATTGAGCGCGTTCTGATTGGCCTATCGGATAAAGGCCTGTCACAACGGACAATCAACTTGTATCGGTCTACCATCCGCCAGATCATGCGCCGGGCTGTGGGCAGGGTCATCGCCACCAATCCCGCCAATCAGGTGGAGCTTGCCGCCGTAGGGCGCAGAGAAGAGCAGCGGCGGGCACTGACGGCAGAGGAACAGCAGTGGATATGGGACACGCCCCACCGGGCGCAGCCTGTGGCGGTTATTATGATGCTCTCGGGGCTGCGGCGCGGGGAGCTGGCCGCGCTGACCTGGAATGACGTAGACCTGGAGGCCCGGACCATCACCGTTAACAAGGTGATTGAGTATGACAGCAACGGCGTTCCCAGCCTCCGGCATGTCACTAAATCTGCCGCGGGTATGCGGACGGTGGATATTCCCCAGCGGCTGGCGGATTACATGCGAGGAATGCCAAAGGACAACTTCCTGGTCATCCATAGCGCCCATGGCGGAGTGATGACAGAATCGGCCTGGGCAAAGATGTGGAGGTCCTACATGCGGGAGCTGAACCGCAAGTATGGTACCAGGACCCCGGCAGACCTGGAGCTGCTACGGTCCGGCAGGCCTGGGCCCAAGGCGCTGGACATGACCATTCCCAACATCACCATGCATTGGCTGCGGCATACCTTCTGCACGCTGCTTTATCTGGCCGGCGTGGATGTTATTCAGGCCTGTGCCCAGATGGGCCATGCGGATGTATCTACAACGCTGCGGATTTACACGCACATGGATGCCATCCACAAGCGGAAATCAGTTGACAAGCTGGACGCTTATCTGTCTGGACGCTCAAAGGCTGAAAATGAGTAGTGGACAAGTCAAAGACAGGTCAAAAACGGTGGCAATTCTTGCTAGATCATACTCTCACCGTGCCTTTTAAGCAGTGGGTCCGGGGTTCGAATCCCCGACGGGTCACCAGAAAAAGAGGTCAAAAAAGATTTTTGGTGAAAAAACCGAGAGATTTCAAGACCTCAGAGGCCCTTGGATAACGAAAATCCAAGGGCCTCAAAATTTAGATTTTTCCCCACCTCCTATTCACTCAGGCAGGACTTAAACCTGCGGCACAACAGTTTCAAATAGGGCGCTACGATTTTGAGCGCCTGTATTGAGCGTCGATCCGTCAGTTCTAAAGGAATTGACAGACCGGCGCTTTTTGTTTTTCCAGGAAAACACAATACTCCCAGCGCCTGTTTTCAAAACAGGCAAAATCAAAAAGGGCCCCAGACTTTTCAGCGCAAAAAGTTGCCATTATATTAGAAAGCAAGGAGGATCAAAATGAACGCAGAAGAAAAAAACAGATACTTCCAAGAACTAACCCTGAACCTCCAGCACGAGGGCTTCGCCGTAAAACCGGAAACGGAGGAGGGCCTCCTGCCAATAGAGCTGGACGGACAGCGTCTCTGCCTCGCGCTGGATACCGGCTCGGTGAGGTACTGGCGAGAGGACGTGGCGGATGATCACAGGAGCGCCGCTCTGGACAAAGCAATCTCTATCACCAAAACCACTGCCGAGTACATGCGCCAGATGGAGACGGCGCCCCAGCTGACAGCCAGCGGCCTGACGGGAGACTACAGGCTGCTGGCGGATTTCAACGATGTGGTTCTGGCGGGCCACCCCACCAGGTACGGCGTCCAGTTTGCTACCTGGGAACGTGTGCGGGAGCGCACTGGCCTGAACGCGGGGAACTTCTACGGACCTCCCGGCGGTGTGGACAGTTACACCGCGGCCAAGCGCGACTTCGCTACCCGCTCCGGCCTCATCCCCCACGTTGTCCTTTTTACTCCCGAACAACTTACAGAAGTCTATCGCAGTATCCATGAAACATTGGAAAACTTCAGCATTACCAGTGAACGGCAGGAGCATCTGAGCTCTGCGGCGGAACAAATAGAGCGCACTATCCCTGATTTGGAGGATCGAGTTGACATTTCCTTGCAAAAAGAGGAAGAATTTTGTGACTCACTCGATCCTGAACAAAGCGGTTATACATTTTTTATAGAATAACAACCCCACAGATGAACGATGGAAATGCCCGGAATCCACCGTGGGACCAATCGAACGCAGCGTCCCGGATCTGGAGGCGCTGGCAGAGGCGTCCAACCAAAAAGAGTTGGAGTTCGCGGCTATAGAGCCCCCGTGAGAGGGCGGGATGCAGTTAAGTTAAAACCCAATATTTGTACCAGATAAGGCCGTTTCCCTGAAAAAAGGGCAGCGCCTTTTTTCGTTTTGTCCTCTTTTCAGGGATTGGAAATACCAAAACAGGAGGACAGAAGAATATGGCAAGATATTTCATGGGTGATACCCGTCTGGCAGGATTGGAGCGGATGATGATGGACCCGTCCAGATCGCCGTCTACCCGCATTGACACCCGGAAAAAGAGGCCCCAGAAGAAGCTGCCCTGCAACCGGCCCACCAAGCCGAGGCAGCGTGAGTGGGAGATGAAAGAGGGCTTTGAGGAGGGCGGCGGCGTATGAGCTATGTGATCCAAGCGGTGCTGAGCAATTCCCGGCACCCGGAATGCGGGCAGATCACCATCCCTTTCCCCATCCCCGTTGATCAGTACGATCAGACGATTGAGATGTTACAGGGAATGGAGCTGGGGGACTTTACAGACCGGGACTGCACAGTCGATGAGGTGGACAGCCATTACAGTGTGCTGGGCACACTCAATGGTACGCTTGTCAATGTAGATCAGCTGGACTATCTGGCAAAGCGGCTGGACAGCTTCTGCGCAGGCGAAGATACCCAGTTCCAGGCCATGGCACATAAGCTGGGGCTGTCCCACATCAAGGATTTCATCAACCTGACGTTCTGCTGTCAGCAGGCAACGGTCATCACGGACTTTTCTGACCTGGAGCAAGTCGGGCGCAGCCACTACATGAACCTGAATGGCGGCAGTGTTACAGAGGACTCCAGGAGCTTTCTCCGATCATCTGTGATGGGATAGGCGTTCTCCAATGTTTCGTGAATGCTGCGGTAGATTTCCGCCAGCTGCTCGGGAGTAAAAAGGGCGCTGCGGGAAACAAGACCGGACCGGGTGACGAAATCCCGCTTGGCGGCAGTGTAACTGTCCATGCCGCTTCCGGGGCCGTAGTAGTCACCCTGATGAAGGGCCGTGCGGTTCTGCACCCGGTCCCATGTGACAAACTGTACGCCGTAGGAAGTGGGGTGGCCTGTCAGCACCACGTTGCTGAACTCAGCCAGCAGCCGGTAGTTTCCCCCCAGGCCGTTGGCCGTCAATAGAGGCGCCGTCTCCAGTTGGCGCATATACTCGGCGGTAGTTCTGGCGGTGTCAGCCACTTTGTCCAGAGCCTCGCTTCTAATGTCGTTGGCCACATCCTCTTTCCGGTACCGGACTCCGCCAGTTTCCGTGACCTGGCAGAGGCACTAGTCATCCAGCTCCACCGACAGGAGGCCGTTTTCCGTTTCCGGTCTTACGGTGAAGCCCTCATGCCGGAGATTGAGGGTAAGCTCTCGGAAGTATCTGGTTTTTTCGTCTGTGTTCATTTTGATCCTCCTTTTAATACCCAGCGCCTCTTTTGATTTTTCATCTGTTTTCAAAACAGGCGCTGGAAATACTATGTTTCTATCGCCACCTGGCACGGTTCGATGATAGTTTCCGATATTTTGAAAGAGAAAACAAAAAGCGCCGATCTGCCATTCCCTTGAGAATGACGGATCAACGCGTGAAATATCGGTATTTTTCGTTTAGTGCCCTTTTTCAATTATGTTACGAGGGTTCGAACCCCGCCAGTTACTCAAAAAACCTCATTTACATCTCCCGTTTGACTGGTGAAAATTTGGAGACCAAAATCCCCGGAAACCACTGATGCCGTAGGCGTTCAGCCTACGGCATCTAAAGTGGGTTCTTGATTTGGAGCAAGCGCCCACTTTAGATGCACTTCGCATTCCCCGTCCCCTCTCCGCCGCGAGTCCAGCGAAGAAATCCCCACCACAGTGCAGTTTTCGGCGAAGCCCGAAACAGAGCAGTGATGGGAATTTCTTCACTGAAATGGTTAGACAATCTAGATATTTTGTATTATTCGCAATTGAGCTGGAGGGTCTAGATACTTTTATATACATTACAGTTCTCATCGGATTCTATCTTTTGCGAGATTGTTCGAAAACGTGGGGCCATTCACAATTGTTGTAACTGTGGCTTGTCCAAAATGTACATCAGTTGGCTAGCAAACGTTATTTGTTCAATAGCCTCTCGCTTTGTATAGGATAGATTTGCGTGTGATGCTGGATTCCGATAAGCAGCAAAGATTCCATCAAATAGTAACTTTACACCTCGACGATAGTCTTTTCCGCTAACAGTAGATGTGTCACAGAAATTGAATAGACCATTGTCACCGCCCAATAAGGCACCAATAATTTCACCAATTTTAGCTGGTATGACTGCGCCAGGTTTTAGTTGCTGAAATAGTTCTCTCAAACGAGTTTCCAGCTCTTTTACTGCTTTTTCAGCCGCTGAATCAAAATGTCCGTCACAATATAAACTCTTTGAGATTGTACTGATTCTAGGATGGATATTTGTCCAAAACTGGGTGTTTAACGGTTCAGAAATGAGCTGCTTAATAATGATGAATAGTTCTGCGAATGCTAATTTATTTAAATTAAAACCATTAACTGGATTTCCACAAAATAAATTTTGTAAAATTTTTGGCAGTTCGACAGCATAAAATGGATATTCATCGCTGATACAAGATACAATAAAATAAACCTGTTGACTGACCCTTTGTACTTCTATCTCGGTGTGCAGGAACGGAAATCCAGCTCCTAAGTTTTGATCCGTATGCTCAATCCATTTGTGTAGTTCAGCAAGTGCATTTGTATAATCGTTTTTCATATGTTCACCGTTTATTTCCCTTATAAGCAGTAGCAATATGAATTCTGCGGCAAGGCATTCTTGTGGTTCTCTTCGACGCAAAGAGGCAGGACACCATAATAAAAAGCGTCAGATGCTCAAAGAGCGATTTTCATGTGCGTTATATTGGTATTTACAGATGGGTCAATTTGGGCAACAGCAGTAATATAGTTGTTTATCTCCGTTATGACCATAGCTTCTGTAAAAAAACCTGATTTCATTTTTTGCTGTATATAGGAAGGAAAATCTAAAGTATTTTGTGCAGAATAGAGTGCGGTACATAAGCATTGATACTCGGAAGGAATGTGTTCATGAATAGGAAACTTTGTACCGAGAGTGTAGGTGGCCAATTTATTTGAGCTGTTGATCCCGGTTATAAGAAAATTGACAATGGGAATATCTGGTAATTGAGATTTGGCCATGGAAAGCAGTTCTCTAATGGCATAGGCAATTATATCGCTTTTCATTTCTGAAACGCCAACAACATGCCTTTTTAAATTTTGAATAACTTGCTGTGCAAATTCCAAGGTTCCTGTATATCCAAGACAAACATTTCTATTTATCATAATGGCTTTTTCTTGAAATTCAGTAGTAATTTTGCCGTCACATTGGGCTCTACCATCAAAGGCCACCCAAGAGCAGGACGATGTGATTACATTTACAACGATACTCATAAGATATATCCTATTCATTCATCCAGCATAAGTTTTTTCCGGCCTTTTCGCAATTGCTTTAACTTTTCACGTTCAATCTGGGAAATACTCTTTTCTGGAGTGGGCAGGTCTTCCGGCATTGTACCCCCGACAGCTTCTATTGTTTTGCGGACTTCACGTCCAACCTGATAGTGTGTAGCTGCAGCATCGTCCAAGCCTTGGGTCTGCTCACGAACCAGCTTTTCTTCTGTTTGTGTAATACGAAACAAATTTGCCGCCAGCTCCACGCTTCCCATATGGTCGAGTATTTTCTCGGTTTCTTTCAGTCCTTTTCGGCGATGGATATCCGAAACCCGTAGACCGCCATATAAACCCATGTATCCGGCATTTTGAAATTCAGCATATTCTTCTTGCTCTGTAATCCCTGCTCGGTGTGCCGCTTCGGCCAGAAGGGAATTCCATTGCCGGATATCTCCCCGGATTACCAGTCGTCGGCTGTCTTCATCAAGCTGATTAAAAGTATCCGCTATTTCCTGGCGCCTGGTTTGGATAGCAAAATAGGTTTGGCCAAGGGCAATGGACTCTTTCCTGGGATCACCATTCTGAACGATTAAGTAGCAGGCGTAGCGTGATAGGACGTAATCTTTGATGTTTCGTTGACTGCCGCTGCCCAATTCAACCATTTTCGTGACCTCACGAAAATGGTCATCCAAAGAAAATCCACTATTTTGACACGCTAGCATTGCGCGATTTATCGCTTTGGAGAAATTTTCCCAGCGGAGATAATCGAGGACTGGAGCCAATTCCCTAGCATACCAAAATTCAATGCCATCGTCATTGATATGTTTAATGGCCTCAAATTTCTGGTATTCTGGGGCCTTTAAAACACTCATATCGCACCTGCTTTCGCTTATTGAATCACAATACTTGCCAGCAGTTCCCGGCAGCCCTCCAACACATCCCGCCAAGTGGCTCAAAGTCACCCGTATACCAAGAGTCCGTCACATCGCCAGGGTAGTACATGTAGTCCAGTAGCAGCTTGAACTTCTCAGCGGGATCGCCGCCGCAGATCCGGTTCATATTCCGGATGTTGGCTCGGTCCATTCCGATCAGGAGATCGTATTGATCGTAATCGGTGCCGGTGAGCTGCCGGGAGGTCTTTCCGGCGCAGTTGATCCCATGCTCCGCCAGCTTGCGGCGGGCTGGGGGATAGACCGGGTTTCCGATCTCCTCGGTGCTGGTAGCGGCAGACTCGATGAGGAATTCTGTCTCCAGCTCCGCTTTTTTCACTAGGTCCTTCATCACGAACTCGGCCATTGGGCTGCGGCAGATGTTGCCGTGGCAGATAAAGAGGATTTTCGTCATTGGCGGTACGCTCCATCACGCTGTTCTTTGCCTCAGTATAGCACATCCCATCGGTGAAGTCGAGAGCGATTTCCGGATGCGCGCCGGCGGCGATCTTTCGCTGGAGCTCCAGCTTGGACCATTCAAACCGCTGAACGGCCCAGATGTACCATGCCCGCTCCTGGGGTGTCAGCTCTGCCTCCAGAATGACCACATTCTGTGTCCAGCCGATGGTCATGGATTGGGCCAGCACCTCCGGGGAACTTTCGTATGTGCGGTAGAAGTCCCGCATTCGGCGCAGATTCCGGGGTGAGAAGCCGGAGACGTCAGGGTACATACCGCACAGGTACTCCGCCGCAGCAACAGCGGCGCCCTTCTCCGATCTGGCGCTGACCAGCCGGCCAATT
>OFFV01001203.1_pt1 | contig 16046 bp, 25 predicted proteins | sample 1521461 | NCBI WGS metagenome assembly OFFV01 (sample SAMEA3504120, study PRJEB24116) | mouse gut metagenome | biome: mouse gut; feature: mouse-associated habitat; material: faeces | place: Denmark | collected 2011 | reverse complement strand
TATTTTAGCACAATATATAGCATATGTCAAATGATTAGATACAAGATATTGCGTATAATATACGCTGTTTATAAAATGAATGAAGTTTGTTACCAGAGAGTTCCGTTGTCTCTGAGATTATGAAGCAGTTCAATTTTTCTGTTAAACAAGAGATCCCTCATTTGCTCTGCATTTCTTATGTCATCATATAACTTGTCTATATCTGTTTGCTTTTTGGGACCGCCGGTTTTTCTGTCAAAAACCATTTCTGTATAGCAGTTGTGTGTCCAAAAGTTCCTTCTCAGGCAGATGGATTTTAAGGTTTCATATTCTGCATCTGAGATGATTTCTATGTCATTTATTTTTTCCTGCTCCTGAACCATTCGGATCACTTTACTGATACTGAAGGTTTCGACATCCATTAACCCATTATAGAAACTTTTCCCGCTTAAAGCGGCATAAATTCCTTCAAGTTCCCGCTCTATAAACTGATAATGTTCCATTACAGTGCTGTGGGCTATTCTAAATTGCTGTATATCCATAGTGCCGTATATCATTCCTTTGCATTTCGATTTAATAATCCAATTATAACACAGGAATTTATTTGCAGAAATAGCTTATTTTATCTCCTCCACGCCAAGCAGATTGTCTGTCAGCGTGGCTTTCGTTAAGAGCGGGTTCTGCCCGGATGGGATACTGTCTGAAGTTCTGAAATAGAACCGGTAGGAAACACCGGGACGGATCTTGTGGTCTTTCCCAATCCGGAGCAGGTGTTCATTGCCATCCTGATCGGTAAGCACAATGTCATGGCTGTTCCTGAAAAACCTCAGCCGGACATCCGTGCAGATGCCCTCCAGCACAAAGTAGGTCTTTCTTTTGATCTGGAGACCAAGCAGCACGGCTTTTATAGCAGAACCGGCAAACAGCAGGATACTGAGGATGAAAAAGGAAATATCCTTTTGATGGAGGAAGAGGACGAGGCCGGTAAAAAAACAGCCGGTCCCGACAAGGAAGGTCAGGACCAGCCGCCGCAGCAATGGTTTTGGTATGGGTTCCATGAGTCATCTCCTTTATAAAATCTGGAATGTGACCTGCTGCTTCAGGTACAGGTTTGCAACAGCAGCGAGTACGGGGAATCTTGTTTCAGAAGTGCGGCAGTCCGTGACGATGCCCTCACAGTCGCTGCCGTCTTCCCGGTACAGGCAGTCCATCAGGTCTTCGCTGTCCTTTATGCGGGCCTTCCCCTTTTCCGTACACTGGATCAGCTCCGCAGTGGACAGCATCTCGTGGCGCAGCAGTGCCAGGACCTGCTTCTCCATCGGCTCCAGCTTCTCGGAATGGAACACCGCCAGGGCTTTCCGGAAAGGGAGCCTGCGGCCAAGGATGAGCTTTAAGAAGGAGGCGGCTTTTACGGTGATGCCGTTCGGCGCAGGCTGGACATACAGGTGCCCTAAGAGGTCATACAGGGCGTCAACGCCGGTGCAGTCCTTCCCGGATGCCACCAGCCTGCGCATGACGAGGCGGTTCAGATAGTGGTCGAAGTCCAGTTCCCCAAGGATGTGCAGCTCCCTTTCCTTTTCGTAGAATTCCGCCCTGAGCTCCTGGTAGGTCAGTATCCGGAAGGCGAGGCTGGACCACAGGAGCAGCTCATGGGCGTCCAGTGCGCAGTCCCGTCCGCCTGCAGTGACAAGGGGAAGCCCCTTCTCGGTCAGTCGGTAGTTCCCTATGGCAGTGTAAAGTGTCAGCATATCGTATCTCCTCCTTTTTTCATCAGGCTGTCAGCCTTTCTTCCCGCAGCATCTTCGTTGCTTTGGAGATCCAGGCCGCCACATGGTTCGGTGCGACGCCGTACCGGGCGGCGATCTCCACGCCGGTATGTCCCCGGCATTTTAAGGCCAGGGCCTCGATGCCTTTCCTTGTGGTGCCGGAGCAGCGCTCTTTCGCCTGGGAGAGCAGGAAGAAAGTGTCCGCATCCGAGATGCCATGGAAGCTGTCATCCGGAAGGGCATCCGCATAGGTCAGCCCGGAGCCGGATGGCTGCGGCGCGTCCATGTATTCCAGGGGCCTCTGCACCCTTGCCGTTTTCCTGCAGTGGGAGATGAGGCGGTTCCTGATGACCACGGATGCAAAGGTTGGGAAGGAAGCCCCGCCCTCCACACGGTATTTCTGGGCCGCATGGCAGAGCGCCTCACAGCCGGTCTGGTAGAGGTCGTCGTATCCGAACCCCTGTATGGATTCATTCAGGGACATGGTGCCCAGCACGGTGTCCCTCACAAGGTAGAGGTGCCGTTCCGCCAGTTCCCTTTCCTGTCTGGTCATTGCTGCCATGGCATCACCCCGCTTTCTTCTGGTGTGTAATTTAGAAATTCTTAGTGGGCGTACTTTGGCCACCTGGGATTTCTTTACACACTTCTCTGGCCCTGCAATGTCCCCTGCCGTCCTAGCAGGCGGTTTTTATATGGTTGTTCTCAAGCACCCTCCGGCATTCGGCTTTCAAGCAGTCGCAGCGGTAGTCGGAGAACTGCCCGATGTGCGCCTGGGAGCTGGGGAGTGCGAAGATATCCTGCATCCAGCGGTATGCCTCCTTGCGGGAGAGGATGCCGCTCCTCCAGATGGCGTCAAAGAGCCGGTGTGTCTCGATCCGCTTGTGGCGCAGGTCCCCGTTGGCCAGCGTCCCTTTGGGCTGCATGGTCCCCGCATGGACGCCCACATAGGCGTTGCATTCCGGGTAGCCAGAGCAGACATAGAGGTATTCGTCCAGTGCCTTTTCCTTATAGACGTAGGATGCCTTCCTGAGTACGGCGCTGCGGCCGCAGTAGGGGCATTTTATCTTTGCCGGTGTGCCCTTGGCCTTCTGTTTCATTTTCATTTGTGTGTGCCTCCTTCCATGTCCGGGCTTTATGTATGGATTAAGTAATCTTTAAGTATATTTTAGTGGAAAGGAAAGGCGTTTCCCATAGGGGAGGCGCCTTTTCTTAAGTCATCTGCGAGTATTTTTCCAGTTTTTTCCAGTTTTCCGCCTGATTGGGCCGCAGGTCAGGGCATCGTGCCCTTGTGGTCCGGCGGCCGGTTCATCAGGTGGAGGATCTGCTGGATGGGGCAGTCCCTTGCGGAGCCGGTGGCAAGCTCCAGCCATCTGCTGTAGAGGCGGATGAAGCACCGGCTGCTTATGGTGCAGGCGCACTCCGTCCGGTCCACCGCCCTGCCCAGGAAGCTCTCCGCATCGGAAAGCGGGAGCAGGATGGGGCGGCAGTCATGCCCTGGTATGAACAGGAAGTCCCCGCAGCCGGATTCCCGCCTGTAGCCGCAGGAGCAGGAGACGTACACGGCGTTCCGGTGGTTGCCCTCCGCCGCCTCGAAGAAAGCGGCGATGGTGGCATAGCTGACGCTCAGAACTGGGTCCATCATAGATCACCTCCCTGTGGCCCTGCTGCGCTTATCCGAACAGGCCCTCAATCTCACGCGTGATACGGGGGATGACGGTATCGTTGAAGATGAGCGTCAGGGCGGCTAACAGGAGCGCCCCCAGCACGACGGCGATGATGATCTTGACACCATCGGAAATGTAGAAGTCGCCTGCCTCATCCTTCAGGATGGCCCTGGTGCGGATGGCGGCACATACTGCCTTGGTTTTCAATGTCCGGATTGCTTTACGCATAGTTCTTTTTTCTCCTTTTCGCTCTGATGATGATGAATGCTGTTACTGCCGCTGCCGCATAGATGAGCAGGGCGGGGAGTGATACGAGTCTTTTCATAAGGTCCCTCCATGGTTGCAAAGGTTTACGGGTTCAGTGTGTAAATTCTAGGCGGTCAAAGTACGCCCTCCAAGAATTTACACACGGAAGAATGCCAAGTGCGGGCATTCTTCTTGAGACTTGGTTTCAATGCTATAGGCACCACCTCCTTTCCGGACGGATACTTGGGCTGCAGGCTGCCCCTAAAAGAAGGCGCCCAGGGAGCCGACCACTTCCACGGAGAGGACGACCACATAGATCAGCAGGATACAGAAGAGCATCATCATGGAATATTTCTGCATCTGCTTCGGGCGCTTCCCTGCCTCTTTCTTTAAGTTGTTCTGCTCGATCTGGCGCATGTCGAATACCAGCATCTTGAAATACATCTGCTGGTCATCGCCCCGCAGCGTCCCGATCAGCCCGCGCACGATGTCCGAGAGCATGGTGCTGCCCACCCGGTTTGCGGTGGGCGTGAAGAAGTTCAGCATGTTGGAGCTGCAGTCCAGGATGATGTAGTCCACAAGTTTCGATGCCTCCGCAATGAACAGCTTTATCTTGTCATACTTCAGCTCCGGATAGGAGAACGGGTTCTCCCCGGCGGCATAGGCCATGACGCCGATGAAAGGGTATTCCTTTAAGATGGTGACACGTTCCGCCACAAGCGCGGTATTGATCTCAAGGCCGGTCAGCACGTTCCCGATGGAGGCGTCTGTTTCAAGGATGCGTTCCGGCATCCAGACAGGCAGCATGGGCGTGCTGGAGTCTGCGTTGATGATGAGGGCTTTGTCCTTGTTCGCTGTCAGGACTTTGGCAAGGCAGCAGCAGAACATGGATTTCCCGCAGCCGGGGTTGCCCCATACAGTGATGATCTTTGACATATGTTCCTCCCTCCCTATTCGTCCCCGGATGTTTCTTCCGGTTCCGTGTCCTGGCTGGCATCTGTTTTGGCACTGCCGGTTCCATTTCCGCCTGCTGTATCCGGTTCGGCCTGTCCTGGGACAGTCATGGAGGACTCCAGTTCCTCATCGGACAGCTCCATGCCGTCTCCGTAAAGGGTGGACAGGATCTCGGACTGGCGTTCCAGCAGTTCCTTTGACAGTTTTTCATTACCCCGGCTGATTAAAGCGACATGGAGGATGCCTTCATTTTCGTACCGTGTCAGGAGCATGGCCTGCTCAGGGGTGGCAAGGACGGTGATGGTCGCAGTCTGCTGTCGTTCCTCATCCTCCTCCGGTGGCGTGGTGTAGTCAACGTCAAGCCCTTTGGAATCCGAGACGGACAGGACTTTCACGAAACGCAGTTCCGGGATGTCGGATACCGGTTCCAGCACGTTGTTGTCATCATAGTGGTAGAGGCGGATGATGTCGCCGCCCTGCAGCTTGTCGGACAATGCGGTGGCCAGCGTCTGGGTGGTGACGGAGATGGCGACCATGCCGTCCGGGATCCCATTGAGGGAAAGGTCCGAGGACAGCGGGATGCTGCTGACCTTTTCCGGCAGGAGATAGTCACCGGGGTACAGGTCGGCGGCAGCATAAGTTCCTGCCACATCCTCCATCCTGCGGGCAACGCTGTCGGGCAGGTTGAAGCCGCCCACTTCCACAAGCTCAAGGTCCTCTGCGGTGATGAGGGTGCCGCGCGCCACGGCAGCCTTCATGCGGACGATCTCACAGGTGCTGCTGGTCCTGCTCGTGACGGCAGGGATGGCGATGAATGCGATGACGGCAGCGAGCACGATGCTCAGGATGCCGTAGATGAATCGGTTGTTCATTTTCATAATGGGTACAGTCTCCTTATCTGTGTTGGTCTAAGAACTGGAATGTTTTATACAGCAGGTGGTTTCCGGCCGCGGCTGCCGCAAGGAGCAGCAACAGCACCCCGGCAGCAAGTAATATGATAGTCTTCATGGCAGAATCCTTTCTATATGCAGGTGTTTTTATATCATGTTCTATGGAAGTGCTGTATCAGTGTGACAGCAAGGCACCCAAAAAACAGATAGGGTGCAAAGGGGATGTTTCCGGGAGCTTTCCTTTTACATGCCCTGCGGATGCCCAGGTGGAGCAGGGCCAAAAAGCAGGAGAGGGCAAGGGCGGCCATCAGCCCGGATGCCCCGAAGGGGATGCCCAGCAGGGCTGCCAGCTTGATGTCCCCGCCGCCGATCCCGCCGTCTGTGGCAAGGGAGACGGAGAGCAGGAGCAGGAAGCCGGATAAGGCTCCCAGGACGCTGTGCAGCACGGCTTCCGGGAAGGCAGCCCCCGGGCAGGCGTATGCTGCAGCCGGCAGGGAAAGCAGGCACCAGGGCAGGAAGGCAAGCAGGGCGGCATTGCGTATCCTGTGGTGCCTTTTATCGTAAAGTGCAAATCCGGCAAGAAACAGCAGGGTAAGCGCGTGGTATGTGATAAGCAGCTTATTCACGCTTAGTATACCAGTCATCGAACAGGCTGCCCTGGATCTGCACGGAGTCGCTCACATTGACGGACAGCATCCCGGAAGGCGTCCATGCGTCGATGATGTAGGTGTAGACGGTGTAGGCGGTGCCGTCCGGATACCATACCGGCGTGAAATGCACGTTCCGGTTGTAGGTGGAATATTCGTTGGGCTTGAAGGCAAAAGTGGCATTCATGCCGCCGCTGCAGGATAAGAGCCGCCAGTACATGTCATATCCAAATTCCGGGAAATAGGCTACCGCAGTCTGTGCCGGTGCGTGGTGGCTGGCGGGGGCATTGGAGGAAAAGCTGGCGGCAGCGCTTTCCTTGATGCCGTAGCCGCTCTTCATGTTGTCGCCCTGTGCCGTGGGCACGATGTCATCCGGATGGATCTCCATGGAGCCGGCCAGGGAGGCAGAGTAGGCGGTGGAGGTGAAGTCATACCAGCCGTTGTCCACCCATTCCCCGTTGTCTACCCAGTGCCCGTGGCTGCTTGTGCAGTCAGCCGGGCAGTCGGAACCGTGGCTGCCGTCTTCCCAGTCCCAGTCGCTCTCCCATTCCCAGTTGGGGTGCCATCTTGCGCTCCAGACGCTCCAGGATGCGGAGGTCTTCTGGGGGTTGGACGGCAGGGAGGAAAGGGAAAAATGCGGGTTGGTGTCCGTAGCCAGCGGATCGGGCGGCAGGTTCTCCTCAAGGGAGACGATCTTTGCGATGAAGCTGGTCTTTGCCGTGGATGCCCCGCTGACGGATACCTGTATCGTAAGGGTGGTGGGTTCCAGAGGGGTGTGCCATTTTGCCCAGACCACCTGGGAGCCGCCTGCAGGCATCACGATGTCGTTTACAGTATAGGTGCCGCCGTTGATGTGGAAGGTGACACTTGCCGGATCATCCGGGTTCACCTCGGCGCTGCTGGTCAGGGTGATGCTGGTGATGACGTCCGTATCCACCCGGTAGGTATAGTCAGGCGCCTGCAGCTCTGCCTCCGGTACATCCTTGTAGCTTACGATGCCGATGCCCAGGGCTGAGAGGATGTCGCTGTCAGAGACTTTCCCGCTGGTGGTGCCGCCCCAGGCAGGGTAGCCTAAATCCGGTGTCTCCAGAAAGATGGACAGGGGCAGGTTCTGGTGTGTCAGGCTGGGCATCTTGCTGCGCAGGGTTCCGCCTGACTTCTGGTTGTATAGAGCTGCTTCCGTTGCGGTCATGGCATAATTGCGGCCGCCGTGGGTGAAGTAGGCAATCGGCTCGATGACCAGCTTGTAGGAACCGGAGACCAGTTCCTCAAAAGGGATGCCGGCCTTGTCAGCCACAAGCTGTGCGGCATACTCGGAGCAGAAATACCGCCTGATCGCCTCGATGCTTGCGCGGGAGCGCCCGCCGCTGATGATGCGGGGGAGCGGGGTGCCGGGCCTGGAGCAGACATAGGAGCCGGAATCCAGGGAAAGGGAAGCGCCCCCGCTGTACTGGAGCTTGCTGACTTTCCCGAAATGCAGGATGCTGCCGGATATGCTGAAGTTGCTTATGTCAAAAGGGGTGGAAGCGGCACTGCCGTCTGCGGTGGCCACGGTGACGCGCACCCCGTCCTGGTTGTGCCAGACATCCGTTGCGGTGCCGCTCCCCATCCCGCCGCCACCGCCGTCTAAGTTCCCTTCTCCGGACGCGAAGGCGGTCATCCCCGCGGAGAGGATCAGGATGAGGGAAAGGAAAAGCGGAATGAACCGCCTGGTCAGTTGTTTCATGTGGTCCTCCTTTTCATAAGAAAAGGACATGGAGTTCATCCATGCCCTTCCGGTGCTTTCAATGTTCAGTTGCCGCCCATTGTGCCGATCTGCTTGTTGATGTCCCCGTCGCTGTCGATGCTGTCCTGCTGTACGCTGCTGGGAGTCACCCAGCCGAATACCGGATCATAGACCTGCCCGGGATGGCCGCCGTCAGCGGCATCCCCGGAACCGCCTGTGGGATTTTCCTGTGGCGGAGCGGGTGTCTGTTGGACGGGCGGGGTGTATTCCGGCTGCCGGCCGGGATCGGTGAGGTCATCCGTGGTCACCGGAGGCTCAGAGGGCTTTTCCTGTAAAGCATCCTTTTTAGTGGAGCTGTCGGAAAGGCTCGTGGTGGAGCCGGTTTCATCCTCGGAAACCACCGTCTGGGTATTGTCGGAGGCCGTGCCCTGAATCTGGGTGGTTTCCTTTGCTGCGGCATCAGGGAGGCTGGTGTCCGTGCCAGGGTTTTCCTCCCAGGTATCCGTCCCGCCGGAGGCTTCCGTGGAAGCGGGGATGAACTCCCTTTCCGGCTCCCGCGTCAGTAACCAGGCGCCCGCAAGCACTGCGACGCAGAGTGCGGATAAGCCGCAGATGGCAAAGGTTCTTTTTCTGTCGGTAGGTTTGTTCTTTTTCATGATATAGGACTCCTTTCATTGTGTCTGCATTATAGAACTTGGAATGGAATCTGCTTTGATTCCATTATATACGCATCAGAAGGCGGAATGCCAACAACATCCCCATCAGTATTTTGTGTTATGGGAACCGGTCAGCGTGATATGCTGCGTAATGGGCGGGAACAGTTCCCCGAACATGCGGATCTGAAAAATGGCATCACAGGTCACCACATATTCGATCTTGTCGGAATACTGGTTGAACTGCAGGCTGATGTTCTCCACCCTGTAATCTTCATTGGAAAGCCGTATCCTTTCTTCCATCCCGTTTATGAAGCCGGCCCGCAGAGCCTCCTGGTAGGCGGAACTCAGGTGCAGGTCAGACATGTAGGAGTCAAGGTTCGCCTCCCTCTGGGAATGGAAGGTATCCGCATAGATGCGGGCGCTGACATTGTTCAGTTCCATCTTGGCTGCATTGCGGATGTTCATGCAGTTGATCTTGACGGAAGCGAACAGCAGCAGGAATGACATCAGCATGATGATTGCCAGAATCACAAAGATTGTGAAAAAGGACAAGTCTCCACGCTCATTCCGGATGGTCTTCTTGTACATGGCATGCCTCCTTATTTCCAGTAATGTTCGCTGACGCCGGCCCCCTGGGCGCGGACGTTGATGGGAACGAGGTTGAATTTCCAGAATCCGCCAAGGTAGCAGCGCCCCGTGACGGTAACGTAAAAGGGTGTGCCGATCTGGATGCGGCCTGTGTTGCCGGGGCCGGATACCTGGTAGGAGAGCCCCTCGACACCGCTTATCTCGCTGGAGAGGAAGGAGAAAAGGGAGTCGGTCTCGCCGCTGGTGCCGCCGTTGAGCTGGATCTGCTTCACGAGCTGGTCCGCCATATGGTCCATTTCCTGTTTGGTGGAAATGATGTGGAATACATTGATGATGAATGCGATCAGGACCACAGCCACCAGAATGTAGACAAAGCTGCTGATATAAGAGGAATCGCCTCTTTCGGACAGCAGGAGCCGTTTCAGTTTCTTTTTCAATAGGACACCTCCCGGATGATAAAGAACGCAGGCGGGAAGCCGGGGTGGGGCTTTCTGCCTGCGTTTCTTATATGGCGGGCCGCATATGGGAAATGTCGTGCCCGTCTGTGTATGGATTATCACGATACCAATTCTAGCATATGGGATTTGCGCTGTAAATCGCAATGATGTGCCAGTTTGGGAAAGTTTAGTGCCAATGTTGTGCCAGTGGTGCGGATAGGGCGGAAATGGTGTTTTTCTTAGGATCAGGGAACCAGCGGCAAAAAATTTAACAAATTTGTTCCTTGTATTAAGAAATGTTTTTGGGTATACTAAAGATACATATGAAAGAAAGAGGTGAGTTGTATGAGTCCAGCACAGCAGGTTTTGGATTATCGGAGAGAAATAGATGAAAATCAGAAACAGATACGGGAAATGGTAATGGAAAGCTACCGGGACATTGCTGCAGGCAAAGGCCGGGACTGCAACGAATTCTTTGATGAACTGGAGAAAAGGTATACCAATGAAAGAATATAAGGTGGTCACCTTGCCGCTGGCTGAGGAGGACATTGCAGACCAGACGGACTACATCGCCTTTGAGCTGAAGTCTCCGGAAACTGCGGTCAATATGGTGAGAGGATTTCGGAAGGCAATAAACAGTCTCAGCCTGTTTCCTCAAAGCCATGAGCTGGATGAAGATGAAGAACTGGCAGGATATGGCATCAGGAAAACGTATCATAAAAATTATAAAATCTATTTCCTGATTGATGAAAGGGAGCAGACTGTGTACATATTGAGAGTTTTCCATATGCTGGTAGACAGCAAGGAAAAGATTTTAAGGATTTTCAGAGCATGATGAAAGTAAAGCCTTTGAGCAAAATAGCTTGAAGGCTTAAATTATGGGAGGACGTATAACAGATGGAATTTGCGGAACAGATTATGTTGGATCTGATTAACCAGGGATACAGCGGTAATGACCTGCGTGAGCATTTTAAGGAAGAAGTGAGCCGGATACGTCCGGCTATGGAGGCGATTCTTGCGGAAGCCAAGCGGGTTGCCGTTTCAGAATCCGGATATGCTTCCTATGGGGATGTTTTCAATGAAGTGGAGGAATAATGGCAGAAATAGAAAAAGGCATCAAAGAGTCGGATAGATTAGCAGCATCAGAAAGGCTCCTGGCTATATTGAAAGAAGGAGAGGACTCTGCAGAGGAAAAGGGTTGGATAACGGCAGATGAAGTAAAGGTGAAATTGGAGCATGACTAAGAAGCAGCATTATGTTCCCCAGTTCTATCTTAGGAATTTCACATCTGATGACAATAAATTATGGGTTTTTGACAGAGTAAAAGAAGAATATTATTTCCGGACTCCGAAGGAAGTCTGTTATGAGAAGTATTAGTGTGAAAGAAAGTAGAGGAAAACCATAAATTGGCGCACTTGAATAAGCTGTCTAAGGCAGGCAACTTTTTGAAGTGCTATGGAGTTAGGAAATTAGATTAAGAAGCTAACGGTTCATCAGGAGGAAGTAATCCTTCTCGTTGTAATAGCTTCTTGGCTTGTTTGATAGCCTTTGCCTTTTGTTTTTCAAGCAGAGGTGCAGGCATATCGATTTTGTAAAGATCGCTCGGATTCCACTGCTCACCAGTAGACAGCATCTGGTAGATGGCAGTAAGAATCATACGGGCAATAGCGATTATGGCTCTTTTCTTGCCACGGCGTTTAACAAGTGAATCATATTTCTTTTTGTAGTAAGGAGATTTGTCAGATTTTACGGCTGCATGAGCACACTGTACTAATGCAGGTTTGAGGTAGACTCCGGCACGTGTAATCCGAACAGATTTCTTCTTACCGGCAGATTCATTGCTGCCGGGGGTTAGACCAGCCCAGCAGCATAAGCGTTTGGAACTCGAGAACTGAGACATATCCGTACCAATTTCGGAGATGATAGTGATTGCACTATCATGTTTTACACCCGGAATGGTACAGAGGAACTGGACAGCATTTTCAAAATCAGGATTAGAAGAAATCATATTTTCTATCATTTTATCAACATCATTGATTTCGGCTGTGATATAATCCATATGTGCGCGGACAAGGCGCATACGATATTTTTGGGCATCAGTCATCTGATATCCTTCGATGGATTCTATAACAGCATCTTCTTTGGATTTGAGGCTCCGAAGAAGTTTAGATGCGATTTCTTCGTGGTTAATGGATGTACCCGATTGTTCAAGCAGATAGTCGATAATGGACGTGGATGACTTCCCAAAGATATCGGAAACAACAGAATCTAATGCAACATTACAAACAGTAAGAGCATTCTGATATCGATTCTTTTCACTGGAACGGCAGGAAACAAGCTTGTAACGATAGCGAGTGTATTCCCTGAGAATACGGACTTTCTTACAAGGGATATAGCTGCCTTTGACAAGTCCAAGACGGAACAAATCCCCAATCCATTTAGAATCTTTGGTATCATCTTTGTTGCCTTTCACTGCCTTTACCCATTTAGGATTGGCAATGACAACATGGATTTCATCTTCCAGAAGGTTAAAGACAGGAATCCAGTATTTACCTGTGGATTCCATACAGACATCATGGCAATCATTGTCGAGAAGCCATTGCTTGAATTCGAGAATTGAATTGTTAAAGGTGGAGAAGCGCTTCTTTTGGTAAGAAGGCTCAATGCCACCAGTAGTTTTGACGATTGTGGCAACGAGAAACGATTTGTGAACATCGACACCACAACAGGTTTGGTAAGTAACTTTCATAGTCAGACTCCTTTCGTAAAAGATGAGAAGCCATTGACTGAACTGCCACACAATTAAACTAAGGCGCTTAAACAATTCTTAGTGTACGGATTCGTAATGCCACTTATTTGTGCTTGAAAAGGCAGAACTTACACTGATTTATATGCTGTCTAAAACGAAGAAAGTTATTACAACTCCTCCTCTCGTGCTTTGTAGTTTAGCTTCTCACAAACTATTTTACAGCACAGCGTAGAGAGTTGGAACACTTTCATTACTATTTGTGCCGCCAACTGAAAGGCGGCGGAATGGAGATTTATATGAGACACCATGGAAAGATGAAGATCCTAAATTAGGAAAGTTTGTTTTGGAAAATCAGATTGAGAATTATTTTGCAGACAAAGAGGGGGAATACAGTCCATTACTGAAAAGGATAATTGATATTTGTAGGAATCCACAAAACAAAAATGCCCTAATATGCAACCATGAAGAAAAAGAAATGCTTGCAAGTTTTGTGGCCAATATATTTGTGAGGAATCCTTGGTCCCTAAGACAGATAGAGTCAGATCTGCCGCTTGAGGAATTAAAGGAGAATGAAGAGATACAAGCGATAGAACAGATTATACAGATAATGGGTTTGGGCGATATTGATTCCCTGGTGAAGGCGGCTGATAAAAGAGTATGGCTTACAGAGGAATTTGATGGTTCAAGGCTTGCGCCTCGTATTTTAGAGATGAACTATACTTTTTTGGTTTCTATTGGAGAGCCATTTATTACAAGCAGTTTTCCAGCGATATATGAATTATGTGATACAGAGGAGCGTGGACTCATGCCTGGCAATATATATCTACCGGTTCATCCCCAAATTGCTTTACTGTATAATGGAACTATTCCTAAAATGAAAAGTAATCGGTTAAAGACAGTTGGCGAAGAAATTGTGCATGAGTTAAATAGCGTTTATTTGAAGAGTGATGTGGAGCAGATGCGATTTCTGATCGCCAGAGATAAGGAGTCTTTAAGAACTGTAATTGAAAAGGAACATTAGAATATAAGGTAGAAGAATTTGTTGCTGCTGATTCCTTTTTATATTTTTTCACATGAGAAAAGTTTTCCGGAGTATAATGATAATGAACAGAAGCTGGAGGAATTAAAGGGAGAGTATCACGAAATCCTAAAAAGGCTGGATGAACTGGAGCGTCAGAAAGTAATCGGGGCCTTTGACAAGCGGACAATCATAGAGCTTTCCAATGATGTGATTAGAGAGATTGCACAGAAGTATGAGAATGTGCAGAAAGGTGTAGGTGAAATTATGGGTGGAGCATTGATTGAAACAGAAGCACGCACTATCTTAAATCAGGGAAAGAGTGAAGGCATTAGTGAGACAAAGAAGAAAACGGCACTTAGGATGCTGAAAATAGGAAAGCTGACTATTGAAGAGATTGCAGAGTGTTCTGAACTGAGTATGGCAGAGGTGGAACAGCTTGCCAGGCTGCAGATAATGTAATATGATAAAATAACGGCTGTTGAATAATATTGATAGAGACGAAAAGGCAGGTGGCGATACTGGGAGAATATGGCCACCTGCTCTTTTTATCAGATATTCTGCTTAATAATCCTTGAAATCAGCCCCACTGCCACGTTCCGGTCGGCATCAATCCGCGTCACCACGAAACTGACATCATCCTTCTTGCCGGGCATCCGGTTGTCATAGCAGCTGTGGGCGACTGCGTTGACGCCGATGTGGAGGCGGACGAAGACAGTGCCTTTGTGGATGTCCGTGACCGTCCCGGCGTATTTGCCCTGAATCTTGCACTTGCTTAAATTCTCCTTGCTGGTGTTGCCGTTCACGCTCTTGACGTCGGCTTTCACGGAAATGTCCTCCAGGGAGCGGATCTTCACGCTTAAGATGCGGACAAGAATCTGCTCGCCTACATGGAAGCGTTCCGTGGCATCTCCCAGCCAGTCCCAGGATAAGTCGCGGGCAAGGATGGAACATTCCGTGCCGAAGATCTCCACGCGGACAACCTTTTCTGCCACGGCAATGACCCTCGCCTGCACAATGCGGTCTTCGCATACGCGGGAATTTCCGGCCGCATCCGGCATGTAGAAAATCTGGCGCTTCTTGTACATGGCATCTTTCCTGCTGGCCACCACGCTGCGGCTGGCGTTCTCAAGCCCTTTGATGATAAAGTCGATTTCACATCCCAGCATGTTGCCGAGGATCTTGTTCTGGCGCTGCACCAGTTCCCCGTAATCATGGGCTTCATCCTCCACAAGGTTGATCATCATCTCCGACAGGGGGATCACGACACGCATCTCCTTGTAATAGATGACAGCAACGGTCCCTCCGCCGTCCATTTTCTCAATGCCGCCTAAGCTGCCTGTCAGGATCTTCCGGGTGCGGTAGGCGTTCTGCAGCTCATGCCAGATGGTATCCTCCCTGCTCTCAGGTGTCTCCACTTCCGAATCGGCATTCAGGGTAAGGATGGTGGAAGGGGCGGTCTTCCGTACAGGCGGTTCCGGTTTTGGAGCAGGGGCGGCTTTTGCTTTCCGCCTTCTGGGAGGGGCTGAAACTTCAGGGTTATTTTTCCCTGTGCCGCTTCCGGCTTCCGCTCCGGTCCCAGAGGAAAGTTCCGGAGCAGGATTGTTTGCATTATCCGCCGCTCCATCACCTTCGACGGGGGCCTCCCCCGTATCTTCCTGCAGCAGTGCCATCCCGCTGTCATTGCCGGTCTCTGCTTCCGCCTCCATGTTTTCCCCGGAAATGGATGTTTCTTCCGGCACATCCCCATCTGTAATGGCACTGTCAGAAGCAGGTGCGCCATCTTCCGCAGCGGTCTCACCAGAACCGGGAAGTTCCTCATCCATGACAGCCTCGCCAGTGCCAGGCAGTTCTCCATCCGTAGGGAAATCCCCGTCTGCAGGCATTCCACCGTCCATAAGGATTCCGCCCTCCGCATGGGGATCCCCTTCCATAAGGGTTCCTGTTTCCGCAGGTGCATTCTCCAGGATGGCGCTTTCTTCAGTTACAACAGTTTCTTCCGTTTTTGCTTTTCTGGGCATAGTTTTGTCTCCTTTTCATGATTGTCTGGTCTGCCTGCAGGTTCCCACAGGCAGGCTGTTTTGCCGGGCAGCTCAGGACATGATGGATTTCTTGTCCGTCATGACGATCCCGCAGTCCCCGTCCGCAGGGAAGAATGCCTGCCGTTCATCCGCCCATTCAGGGGGAGGGCCGGTGGGCGCAGTGCCTGCAGGGGCAGGGTTCTTTCTGGGCGCCTTTGGTTTCTTCTGTTTCGGTTCCGGCTTCATCAGCCGTGAAAAGTCCGGCTCCGGTGATTCCGGGAGCCTGCGCCACTCCGGGATATGGTCGCTGGCCCGGCTTCCCTTTAATTTCCGGCTCTCCGGGTGGAGGGTGTAGTCATATTTCCCTACTTTCAGCACCTTCTGCCCCCGGATAATCACAAGTGCCTGGTCTAATGGAAACCGAAGCACCTCATCCGGCAGAAGCAGCATGCGCTTCCCAACGGAACTGGTCTCCGAATAATCCGGTACATAGTCGCTCATACGCATGGAGCTTAAATTCTTCCGTATAGAAGCCACCCCCACAGTCACTTCCCCGGAACGTCCGCTGAAATAAGTAGCCGTGGTCATATCATTGCACCCTAAAAACAGTGAAGTATCACACCCACCCAAAATCTCCTCCCACTGTCCGTCCGGATACCGGTTCTGTAACTGGGGGATATTCTGGTACATAATACTCATGCCCAG
>OFFV01001189.1_pt1 | contig 16228 bp, 16 predicted proteins | sample 1521461 | NCBI WGS metagenome assembly OFFV01 (sample SAMEA3504120, study PRJEB24116) | mouse gut metagenome | biome: mouse gut; feature: mouse-associated habitat; material: faeces | place: Denmark | collected 2011 | reverse complement strand
AAAAAACCCCTGCCTCTTGGGCGTATTGACATGTTTCAAACAAGCCCTAGAGGAAGCGGTCTATTTTCCCCTGTCATGGCTGGCGGAGTCTTTCATTTTTAAGGCAAATTTCGGGATAATCCCGGGCCGTAGGAGGCGTATCCGCCCATCGCTCCACATCGCAGTCTGCTTCCAGTGCGCTCTCGTAGGCGCGCCACAGATCGCTGGACCAGGTGTGTCTTTTTTGCAGCGATACCGCCTGCTCCGGCATGGCATATTGCTTTGTCAGCTGCCGCATACGCTCCAGCAGTTCGGGCCGCTCCAAGACTAGATTGTGCCGCTCTTCGGGATCGGCCCCGACGTCGAACAGCAGTTCACAGCTGGGGTCCTCACGGAAGCACATATATTTGTACCTGTCCTCCCGCACCATAAAGCAGTAGCTGTCCGCCGGCGTCTGCATACTGCTGCGCTCCAGAAACTCACCGTAGACCACGTGCTCTGGGACATCGCCGCCCCCCAGCGCGGGGACAAGGCTCACACCGTCCACGTCCATCATGGGCTGGGCGCCGACGCAGTCCAACAGCGTGGGACCGATATCCATGATGCTCACCGGCGTCTGACAGACAGTGCCCGGAGCGATCCCGTCGCCCGCGAAGATCAGCGGGATCTTGACCGACTTTTCAAAGAAAGTGGATTTCGCGAACATACTGCGGTCGCCGCACTGATCTCCGTGGTCGGAGGTATATACAAACATCCTTTCATGTCCGCTGCGGCTACAATAATCGTCAAAGGCGCGGCGCACCTGCCCCATTTTTATATCCACTTGTTCAATCATTGCACAGTAGGCGGCTTGGATGGCCAGCGCCAATTCCTCCGAGACCGGCTGGTGATGCCTCCGCAAAACTTCCGTAGGGCAGGGATCATAGAAAGAGGCAGGCAGAACAGCCCTTGCCCGGTATTTTTCATACAGTTCTTTGTCGCCCACATACGGGAAGTGAGGTCCATAAAGACCCACAACAATAAACTGCGGCTTTTCGTGGTCCTGAGACAAATATTCCAATGCAGCGTCGACCACATAGCGGTCATAATATTCCACCGGAGATTCACCGCCGCCGGCCAACGCGGTGCAGAAGGGTTCACCAAAGCTGCGGGCTGATACCCCCCGTTCCGCCGCAATTTTTTTACGCGGGGCGTTCCAGTCTGTGGGCGTCATATCTCCGGCAATCCGTTTTGTAAAACCATGCCGCTGGTCTCTGCCCAGAAAATGCATCCGTCCGACAAGAACAGTCTCGTACCCTTGCGCCACAAGGCAGTGGAGAAAGGTGGGCGTCAAATCGGGCAGCGCATCATCCAAGGTAAAGATACCGGTTTTTGCGGGGCGAAGCCCACTGAGCATGGCTAAACGCGCAGGAACACAGAGCGGACAGGTTGAGTAGGCCTGAGCAAAGCGGGTTCCCTCAGCGCAGAGCTGGTCCATGACTGGCGTGTCAACGTTATGTCCCTCAAAGCCTGAGTAATAAGGGGTATGCTGGTCTGACATGAAAAACAAAACATCCATTTGTTTCATTTTGTTGCACATTATTTTATATGACCTCCTCTTCATTTCAGACTATTATGTTTCATTACTAAGAAACAATTTACATCGCAGCTCAAATAATACACATTAAGTCCACCAAATTCAAGCATGAATTCCCTAAAATAGCACAAAAATCCGTATTTTGTAGGAATGACAAAATTTCACCGTCTGTTTTTGGCTAGTATTTTGTTTCATTTTTGTTGACAATTATTTTTTTGTTTGTTACATTACTATCAAAGAAAGTGGTCATGATCATGAAAAAACCAACCATCCGCGAAGTTGCCCGCTTAGCGGGCGTATCTCCCGCTACTGTATCTCGCGCCATCAACAATACCGGGCTTGTAACAGAAGAAACAAGAAGGAGAATTGCGGAAGCGATTCAGGAAAGCGGCTACAGCAGCAAGCTGCCCCTGTCCGCCGCAAGCGAAATTTCATCGGCGTCTGGGATTGTGTATTTCATGATGAAGTGCGTTTCCATCAATGTGTACTCTCAACTGCTCAACCGGCAGCTTATTCTTGCCGCTGAAAAAAGAGGTGTGAACATTGTATCCGCCGATTTGGAAGCCCCAGTACTTCTGACCGAAAGCGTTTTGCAGTTTCATCTTCGCCAGGCCCGGCTTATGGGGGCAAAAGGGATTATTATCTCCGGATATGTTGACAAAAGGATGGAACCTTCTGCTGTTCAGGCTCTGGCTTCTTGCGAGATTCCTGTTGTCAGTATCAGCCGCTCCCTGTTCAGTTCCAACTACAATTTCAGTCATATTCTGACCGGCAGCGACCGGGGAGGATTTCAGGCGACCCATCACCTGCTGGAAAATGGCCGCCGTCATCTGATGGTGATTTCACTTCCTCACCATGACGGCAAAGTGCTGGGCTTTGAGCAGGCAATTCAACAGTTTGGCGCTTCAGACATACATTATCAAATTCGTGCGGCCAAAGATGACAGCTACCAAAGCTCCGCCCAGGTCCTGGAGGCCGCACTGGAGGAAGACCCGGAGTTGGACGGAATCCTGTGCTGTGCAGACGAGTTCGCGGCGCATATGCTTCAGCTGTTGAGCAAACTTGGTAAGGCCGTTCCCTCTCAAGTCGAGTTAATCGGATATAACGACAATTTGGCCCCCTTTCTGAATCCACCTATCAGCAGTGTCCGTGTTCCTCTTGCAGAAATTGCCGATCAGGCATTGGACATCCTGTTGGACGAGCGGACAGCGGCAAGCGGCTCCCCGGTAAAATCCATTCTGCTGGACCCTAAGCTTATTTTAAGATAGGACTTTTCTGGCAGGAGAACATGGCCGGTAGGGGGAGTCATCACATCACTGTAATCTTACGGCGGGATCTGTCGTTTGAATTAAAAATAGCGAGGAGTATGTATGATGAAAAAAAGTGTCCCCAATCGGCCGCTGCGGGCGGCTATCGCACTGGCGCTCGGTCTGGCGCTGACCACCGGCATCCTGTCCGGATGCTCCAAGGCCCCCTCGAATCCCAATCCCGGTTCAGCGGGCTCAAACTCCTCGGGCCAGGTGTCCGGAGACGATTTTGAGGCCAAGGTCGACGCCTGGAAACCCGACCTGAAGACCATCACCATCCGCGTCTCAAACGCTGCCGGCGGTACCGCAGACCTGAAATACCGTCTGGTGGCCAAAAATATTCAGGATACCACCGGCACCACCGCTGTGGTTCAGAATATCACTGGCTCCAACGGTTTTCTGATGGCCACCGACCTGTTGAGTTACGACCCTTCGCCCAGTGAATTGATGGTGGGCACCGAGGCACTCTTTGCTGTAGCCCCCTTGTTTAATGCCGACATCAACGTTTCTCTGGACGACTACGAGATACTCTTCGGCTCCCCCAGTTCCAGTCCCTCGGTTCTGGCTGTTCCCTCTACCTTGGGCGTGAAAACCTGGGAGGAATTTGTATCTTACGCCGCCAATAACCGGATTATCATGTCGTCCAGCGCCCCTGGCGGTATGACACATATCCAGGGTACCGCCCTGATGGGCAGCGCAGGCATTAGCTTTGACTCTGTCACTGACAGCGGCGCCAACAAGAATATCCTGGCCTGCCTGAACGGGGACGCCAACTGTGTACTTGCCAATACCAGCGCACTGCACGACTATGTGGAGTCCGGGCAGATGATCCCACTGGTTCAGTTCAACAAAACCACCTTTGACGATCCCACCTGGGGCTTGGACCCGATTCCCAGCGTGGCCGAGGTGGGCTATCCCGACATTGCGGTTGAGCCCTGCAGCATTCTCTGCTGCCGCAAGGGCGCCGACCCGGTAGGCGTGGAGGCTATGCGCCGCATTATTTTGGACTATCTGTCCAGCGAGCAGGGCATTGCCGAGATGGCAGAGATTGGTCTGACTTCCAATGAAATTTCCGGGGAAGAGGCGTATCAGCGTTTGATGGCAGAAATTGACACCTTTAAGATGATTAAGGATAAGTTCTATTAATTTGCCCATTTTTTCTCGGCTCAAATTGACCCCGCTATCCGGCAAACCGGGTAGCGGGGTCAACAAAAAGATTTATATTTTCAATGGGAGGAAGGTATCCATATGCCTCAAAAGCAACCTAACATTTTGTTTATTATGGCGGACCAATTTCGTACCGCCACTATGACGGGCTTAGGCGACGGGATTGAAACTCCAAATATTGACCGCATCCGCCGTATGAGTGTATTTTTCCCCATGGCGGCCTGCAACTCCCCCCTCTGTACCCCCAGCCGGGCCTCACTGGCAACAGGCAAACTGCCTCACCACTGCGGCGTGATTGCCCACGACGCCAATCTTCCCCTGGACCAGAAGACCTATTATCAGGCACTGCGCAAGGCCGGATATCGTGTCTCCGTAGTGGGCAAGACTGATTTGCACAAGGAGACCCGTTTTATCGGAAGAAAGGGCGATCTTCCTGTCATTTACCAAATCGGCTTTACTGATCCCCATGAAACCGAAGGGAAGATGAACTGCGCCCGGATTCTGCGCACCACTGCTGACGGTGAACCCAGTCCTCTTGGCCCCTATCAGGCCCGCCTGCTGGATAAGAACCCTGACTTACTCAAGCAGTTGAATGCAGCCTATATGAGCTACATGAAGGGCGGAAAAGAGAAACAGGTATATAGATCCTGGGAGTCAGAACTGCCTGATGAGGATTTTCTGGATAATTTTATTGGCAGCGAGTCCTGTGCTTTCCTGCAAAAAGTGGATGATGAAGCTCCTTGGCATCTGCTGGCCAGCTTCGCCGGCCCCCACAACCCCTGGGACCCCCCTGCCTCCGAGTTTGAAAAAACCAAAGATGCCGATTATCCTCTGCCCCCCCAGGACGACCTGGCCGGCAAGCCGGAGTGGGTCAAGAGGCGGGCGGCGGTTCAGAGCCGCGGCCTGACGCGGGAGGATCTGCTGGATACCAAGCGCCACTACGCCGCCTCCGTCGCAGTGATTGACCGCTGGGTTGGCGAAATGTTGGACATTCTGGAGCGCAGGAATCTGATGGACAACACGGTAATCATTTTTACCGCCGACCATGGTGAAATGATGGGAGATCACAACCTGTTTGAAAAAACTGTGATGTATGAGGGCGCTTTGCGTATTCCCATGCTGGTGCACCTGCCTGGAATGGGGCAGGCCCGAGAGAGCAAGGCCCTGGTGACCCTGATGGATTTGGCCCCCACCCTGATGGACCTGGCCGGAGCCAGTTATGATCCTAACGATTTGGACGCAAAGAGCTTTCTGAGTGCCCTGGGGGGGGCGGAGCAGTCTCCTCACGAGGTTCAGCAGAGCGAGCTAATGAATACCATTATGCTCTTTGACGGCCGGTACAAGTGGATCCGCTCCTTCAACGACAGCAGCGAGCTGTATGATTTGCAGGAGGATCCCAATGAGCTGCGCAACTGCATCGTGGAACATCCGGAGGTCATCCAGCGCCTTCAAAAATATACATTCCGCGCATAGGAATGGAGGTTCCATATGATTATTAAATATCGTTCTAATCTGACATGCGGAATCACGGCAATTTTGGCCGCGGCCGTGATGTGCGCCATCATTCCGCAGCAGGTCGGACTTGAAACCACCGCCAGATTTGGAGTTACCTCCCGCACCATCCCCTACGGAATTGCGGCCGTGTTTGCCATATGCGGGGTCGGGTTGATGATTCAAAGCCTGGTCCTAAAAAAGGACGAGACAAAGGAATTGAACTTAAAAGCAGAGGTTCCAGCTCTGTTGATGTTCCTTGTATTGATCGCCTATCTTTTTGTCTTTGAGAAAGAGTGGCCCCTGAGTACCGCGGCCGTAGGCTGTGCCGCCCTGGCCCTGTCAAAGTCAAAAAAATGGCTCTACTATGTCATCGTAATCGCGCTGACCATTGCCATGTACTTTATATTTGTCAACGTGCTGCATATCCGGCTGAATTCCCTGGTCTTCGGATTGCTGGGACTATAAGGGGGGGAGAAAAATGGACTGGGCTGAAATTTTTTCCGGCCTGTTTACGATCCAAAATCTTATTTTTATCAACATCGGCATGTTCATCGGAATTATCTTTGGCGCGGTTCCCGGCATGAACGGAAACCTGGCCATCACAGTATTCCTTCCGTTTACCTTCCAGATCAACAGCGTGTCCGCCCTTTTGATGCTGACCTCCATATACTTTGGCTCCATGTTTGGCGGCTCTATCACTGCGATCCTGATCAAAACTCCGGGCACCGGCGCCGCCACCGCCACCCTTCTGGACGGCGCTCCCTTGGCCGAAAAGGGGCAGCCCCACCGGGCGCTGGACGCGGCGCTGGTGGCGTCCACCTTTGGCGGACTGGTCAGCGCCTTTGCGCTGCTGCTGTTTGCCCCTCAGCTGGGCGCGCTGGCTATGCGCTTTGGCTCTCCTGAATATTTTATCCTCGCTCTGTTTGGCCTGTCCGTCATTGCGTCAGTCAGCGGCAAGAGCAAGCTGAAGGGCCTGATTGCCGCGGGCATTGGCGTCCTGCTGGGAACAGTGGGCATCGACAGCGTCAGCGGTGTTCCCCGGTTTACCTTCGGCAACATGATGCTCTATAACGGCCTGAAAATGATGGCCTGTATGCTGGGCTTCTTCGCCACCTTCCGGATGATCCAGCGTGTGAAGCGGGGGGCTGCCGGCAAGACGGGCAAGACGGCTGAGGACTTGAAAAAAGCGGCCGAGGGCGATAAATTTACCCTGACCGACTTTAAAAACTGCTTTGGAACTATGGCCACCGGCTCGACCCTGGGCGCAGTCATCGGAGCCATCCCCGGCACTGGCGGGGCCATCGCCAGCTATCTGACCTACAATATGGCGAAAAACAATCCCAAGCCAGGTGAGGAGTTTGGAAAAGGCGCGGTCAGAGGAATCACCGCGCCGGAGTCCGCCAATAACGGCGCTACGGCCGCATCGCTGATTCCCATGCTGACTCTGGGTATCCCAGGCTCTGCCGTGGCCGCCACCTTGATGGGCGCGTTCCAGATGCACGGCCTGGCCTCCGGCCCCAAGCTGTTTGAGGAGCACACCATCGCGGTATATACCATCCTGGTAGGATGTGTTTTAGCTCAGCTTATTATGTTCCTCCAGGGGAAGTATCTGATGCCCCTGTTTGTCAAAATTACACGAATTCCCTTCCGTCTGCTGACGGCCTGCCTGCTGGTTGTCTGCTTCTCTGGCGGATATGCCATTGCTAACCGCTCCTTCGATGTGAAGGTGATGGTGGTAATGGGAATCGTCGCCTATTTCCTGAATCTTCTTGACCTGCCTACGGTCCCCATGGTGTTAGGGCTGATCCTGGGTCCCACGGCAGAGTTCTACCTGCGAAACGCTCTCAGCATCGGAAATGGAAACTGGATGATTTTCTTCCAGCGTCCCATCTGTATCGCTTTCATGGCGCTGCTGGTTCTGCTGCTGGTCATGCTGAGCCGGGGGGAGAAAAAGCAGAAGCAGCGCAAAGCGGAGGTCTCCTCACCCTCCTGATTTGTTCGCGTATCTTCTATGCAAAAAATGACCGCCTTTTGACGGTCATTTTTGCTGTATTTAATTATTTGTATCCATTCAGCCGCTGCGCGGCGGCCATGCGCTCTGCCTGTGCAATCCGACTCATACGGGGCATGGCATAGTCTAACAATGCTCTGAACGCCTCGCAGTAGTAATTATGGCTGCCATCTTCCGTCTGAATCCAGTCGTTTTTGCAGCCGCCGTTGCAGATGTCCCGCCAACGGCATGAGGCACATTCTGCCGGCTTTTCCTTGCCCCACTGAAGGAAGGCGGCGGCGCGTTCGTCTGCGGTCATCTCTGGCAGTGTGCGTTCCCCCAGCTTTCCCAGACACCACTGATCCAGCACGAAGAAGTCACAGGGGTAGACCGAGCCGTCCCCCTCTACCACAAAATAAGAGCCGCAGTTGCCGCAGGTGGCGCAGGTGCTGGCGTTATCCCCCAGAAGGATGTGGATGTAGTCGTCAAACAGGCGGACGCTGTGGTACTGTCCACGCTCCCAGTCCTGATACCATAAATCAAACAGCTGGCACAGGAATTTCCCATAGGCGGAGGGCGTGAGGGAGAAGGGCTGGCCGCCTCTCTGTTCCCCTATAGGGTCCAGACATGCGATGAACTGCAAATAGTCAAATCCCAGTTTTTTCAGTTCCCGGTATGCGCGCTCTGGACGTTTGGCACACTGGCCTGTCACCACACACAGGGCATTGACCTCGACATGGTGCTTTTGCAGCATAGCCGCTGCTTTGACCACTCGGTTCCAGGTCTCGCCGCCCTGGGCGTCCAGGCGGTACAGGTTGTGCTGATCTTTAAAGCCGTCCAGGGAAATCCCCACCAGGAATCCCTCCCGTCGGAAAAACTCCGCCCATGCCTCGTCCAGCAGAGTCCCGTTTGTCTGGATAGAGAAGCTGAGCCTGACGCCGTCGGGGCATAACCTCCTTGCCGTCGCTGTAAAGGTCTCAAAAAATGGGAGGCCGGCTACCGTCGGCTCACCGCCCTGGAAGGCAAAACTTACAGCGCCGCCAGGTTCAATCCAGCGGAATCCTTCCTCAATCAGGGTACGGGCCGTCGTTTCTGTCATGAACCCCATGCTTTGCTGCTCTCGATTTTGGGCCTCATCCGCGTAAAAGCAGTACCGGCAGCGCAGGTTGCAAAGGCTGGACGCAGGCTTAATCAAAAAATGGATATTCTTCATTGCGTTTCTCCTAACGAAAGCGAATGGAATGATCTGTAAAATACAGTATTTCCTTTTCAATTATCCCATATATTGCTTCGTTTGGCAAGCCGTTTTCTACTTTGCGGGCGGAGTTTTTGTCTGATACACGCTGGCCGAAATTACGAAATGCTTTAATAAAGAAAGGGGTATATCCTTATGCTGGAACATCTAATTGAGATCGTCCTGCCTGTCGTTATCTCTGTCTGTGAACTTATGGGTATCTTTGTTGTGGCCGTCTCCACTCTGCGGGCGTTTGTACTGTATTGCGCGGGGTGGTTTACCCATATGCGTGGGAATATCAAATTTGAACTTGCTGACGGATTGGCCACAAGCCTGGAGTTTAAGATGGCGGCAGAGATACTGAAAACCGTGCTGGTCCGGGATCTGAACGAGTTGATGGTGCTGGGTGCTGTCATTTTGCTGCGCGCACTGCTGTCCTTGCTGATCCATTTTGAGATGCGGGGAGAACATAGAAACATCGCAGAAAAGTAAGATACAATACGTATCTCCCCTGGAAACAGCTATGGAACAGCAAGTAGGGGTGTGTTATGAAAAAAATCAATCGTTGGAGCATTTATCTTCTGGAAAACTCCCTGCCCCTATCATACATCCACCCACATGATGAAGTCCACTTTTTTAGCGTCTGTAAATCCAGTATGGGGATATTTTTCATCAAACAGCCGGATTACCGCCTGTCCTTCGCTGGAATCCACATATAGGATCGAAGATTTGGGCGTATGGACTTTTGAAAAAGCAGAACATCCTAAAGGGGCAAGTCTGGCTCTGCCCCGCCGGGAGGCTCGCAGCGCCCGGCGCCCTATTCGGCGGAGACGACACCGGAAAGAGAGGATTAAATCGCTGCTTCAACAGATGGGATGCATCGGCGAGGAGGAATTAGAGTCTCTATCGGTTTCCCCCGGCTTCCCAAAAGATGTCTATCCCCTCCGTGCGGAGGGGTTGGACCGTCTGCTGGAACGGGACGCATGGGTCAGAGTGCTGTTGCGGGGCTACCGCTAGCGCCGTATCAGGGTCACGTGCAGCCAGATTGTACAGCGATCCATGGCTCTTGACATGCCGTACTCTCGTTCCGCACGCTACTGCCACCGCCTGCAATGCTCCCAACTGGTACTGGACATATGCCCTGATCTCCTCGTAAGAGCACGCCATGTACCGTCGGCCAAATCCCATCAGGTCCGGAAAATTTGGGTGCCCCCACAACTACACCCAGTTGCGCTGCCTTTTCCACCGTCCGCCGCATCACCAGGGGATCCCCAGCGTGAAAGCCGCAGGCGATGTTGGCGGAGGATACATACTGGAGCACCTCGGCGTCCATCCCTAAGGTGTAGGAACCGAAGCTCTCCCCCAGATCGCTGTTGATATCCACTTTTTTCATGTGTGATCCACTCCCTGTCCACCGCGCAGACTGATCTCCTGCTTCATCTGCGGCAACTGCTTTTCATTGCACATCACCGGAAAAGCCAGTACCAGAGACACCCCCACCATCACTGCAGGGGCCAGGGTATTGAGCAGGAAAAATAACTGGTTGACCTCGGGTAGCTGCACGGCGATTTGCTCCGTAAAGGGCTTCAAGTCCAGTAGCCAACCTACAACGGCGCTTCCGAACGCCATCCCCACCTTGGTGGACAGGGTGAAGCCGGACATCAGCAGCGCGTCGTGGCGCACGCCGGTCTTCCACTCCCCATATACCTTGGCGTCAAATATGTTGAGAATGATCGTGCTGGAAATCAGGCTGAGCCCCAGGCTGCCAAATACCCACCCCGCAGCCAGCACCGGCATCGAGCCGTCCTGGAGCGCAAACCGGAGCAGGTGTCCCGCAACATACGACGCCGCGCCCACCGCCAGAACACCGGAGTTCCCCAGGAATTTCACAAGCACCGGCAGGGCGAGGAACACCAGCAGGCTGGAGACCGTGGACACCTTGGAGTAGCTGGCAAGAAGTCCGATGTCCTGAAACACATACTGGTAGTAGTAGACCATAGCGCTGGACTCCATCGTGATGGCCACCATGAAAAACAGATACAGCCCGTTGACGCACAGCCACACCCTGTTGCGCAGCAGCGCGCCCAGGTGCATCGGATGCCTCTCCCTGGCCCCCTGCGCCGGCTGTTCGGACCCCTGCTCATAGCCCCGGGTCCCCCAGGCCACGATCAGGTAAGACAGGGCATACGCCAGACCGAAGGCGGCCCCCACCCACAGGAATCCCCGCCTCACGTCTCCCCCGCCGGCCAGCGACACCAGAGGCAGGGTGTAGGCGGTCACGATATAATTTCCGGCCAGACTGATGAAAAGGCCGATCTGGTTCAGCTGCGCCCGCTCCTCCCGGTCCACCGTCAGCCGGCCCATCAGGGTGTTCAGTGGGATCTGCGTCAGCGTGCTGGTCAGCGACTGCAGTAGGTACACCACCGTGACCCAGACCACCGTGGCGGTGCCGGACAGCTCCGGCGCCATAAAGCACGCGGCCAGGACCACGCCGGCCGGGACCGCGTAGCGCACCAGGTAGGACCGGCACCGCCCCCCGGCGGAGTGGGTGCGGTCCACGGCAAAGCCCACCAGCGGGTCGTTGACGATGTCCCAGATGCGGCCCCAGAATACGATGTTGGCCGCCAGCCCCGGGCGAATTCCCAGGGCGTTGGTGTAGAAATAGAGGAGGTAGACCGAGATCGCCAGCCCCTGCACCGCCTTGGCGAAGGAGCCCGCGCCGTAGCACAGCTTAACGGACAGCGGGAGCTTTCCCTCCCGGCGCCCGGATACATGCCGCTGTTTTTGTTCCATAAGCCTCGCTCCTTTTCCGTTCTGGTTGGACCCCCAATGTTTTGCGTTCGACACAGAGGCTCCGGGCAGACCACGGAGCCTCTGTGTCAGATTGGAGGAAAAACATCATATCAGAATGTCAGGGAGGACATCAGGCCGTCTGCGCCTTTCTGGCCTCAATCTCCGCCTGCATCTGGGGAATACGCTTCTCGTATCTCCAGACGAAGAAGGAGCACAGAGCGGCCAGAATATAGCCCACGGCCACAAGCAGCGTATTTTCATAGAAGAGGAGGTTCTTAACCGCCTCGCCGGGTGCGCCCTGGGAGGGATCGTAGTGGAACGCGGTCAGCAGATAACCGGCGATAGCACCGCCCAGCGTCATGCCGAGCTTAGTTGCGATATTGCTGCCCGCAATCAGCAGAGGATCGCTCTTGCTTCCGGTCTTCCACTCACTGTAGACGCCGGTGTCGAGGACAATCAGCAGCGTGGTCCCGGCCAGCAGGCTGGTGCCAAACATGCTGATCACAAGTCCAGTACCGTAGAGCACCATTGTCCCGTCATGGGCAAAGAAGCGGAACAGATGGCCGACAGCCCCAAGGACACAGCCAAGCAAACAGGCTCCGGCATTGCCCATACGCTTTGTAAAGGAGGCAAGTGATGCGTATCCGATCATCGTCACCACCATGGAGGCGGAGGAGTAGATACGCAGTGGGGTCTGCGCGTCGCCCAGGCAGTGCGTGAAGTAGGTCACCATGGTCTGGGCCTGCATCATGGAGAAAGTCGTATAGAAGATTGAGATAAACAGCGCCGCAAGCCACATCTTGTTGGTCGCAAGGGCCGGAAGGATCTCCTTAAGTCCAGGCCCCTTGGAGACTGTGCCCGCTGCCGCAGTTTCCTCGATCGGCTCCATCCCCTTGGTGGCAATGAAGAAGAACAGATAGAACAGCGCATAGGCGACGCCGAAGATCGCCGCAGTGATCATAAAGCCCCGGCGCATATCCCCACCGCCCAGGGTGTTGACAAGGTTCAGCGTCTCAGAGGTCATCGTCAGGCTGACGATGGTGCCGAGGATCGAATACACCTGCTGCATATTTGCACGCTGTACCCGGTCGGTGGTAATCCGGCTCATCAGCGTACTTTTCGTCAGGGTGAGCAGCGAGTTCAGCGTGGCCTGCAGGATGTAGGTGACCGCCACCCACACGACCTGCAGCCCGGTGGAGACGCCTGGGACTGCAAATGACAGGGCCAGTGCCAGGCCGCCGGGAATCGCAAACTGCAGAAGGATCTTTCTGGTTGCCCCGTACTTTCCGGGCTTTGCGTTCTGTACGAACACGCCCATTGCCGGGTCCACCAGCCAGCCCCAGATGCGGCCGATCAGCGCGATGGTCGTGGCTGCACCGGCGGGGATGTGCAGGACATCTGTGTAAAAATAAAAGACATAGGTCGTCACCAGCACGCTGGACAGCATAGTCGAGACCCCGGTGGTGCCGTAGGTGATTTTGGTCAGCCAGGATATCTTTTTATCTGGCGCAGTGTTTGCAGTGTTTGTTGTTTCCATTCGATTCTCTCTTCCTTTTTATGTTTTTACAGCGACCGCCTGTACTCATCCAGCTCCCGCACCGGCTTGTCCACCTCTTTGGCGTACTCCTCCAAGCAGAACTTCAGCGCCCGGGCCGTCTCCTCCGAGGTCATCATCCCCTCCTGGCTGCCGTCGGCGATCATAGGGACGTGGATGAACCCCGCGGTCAGGGCCGGATATTTGGCGGCGGCCAGATGCAGCGCCGTGTAGGTGATGCAGTTGCACTGGTTCTGCCCGGCGGAAAAGCTGTACTTCACCGGGATGTTTTCCTTCTGCAGCCGGTCGTGCATCGCCCGGTAGGGGAAGGTGCTGAAATAGGCGGCGGGCCCGTTGGGGAAGATGGGGTGCTCGTACATGTCCACCCCGAAGTCTGCGTCCGGCCCGCAGGCGATGTTGTGCCCCATCCGCTCGATGAGCAGCGGAGGCACGGGGTAGCCTTGCCCCGTAGCCAGCAGTCCCCAGGGCCTCACTTCCTCAATGGCCTTGTCCAGCTCATAGACACAGTCAAACCACTTGACGGGCAGTGCGCGCTTGACGATGGGGCAGCCGCCCACCTCGTCGGGCAGCAGCTTTACCGCCTCCTGGGAAGCATTTTTCTCCTGCCCCATGAAGGGCTCAAAGCAGGTCACTAGGATCACCGGTTTTTTCTTCATTGTTTCTCTCCTCCTGTTCACATTTTGCAGTTAGTTTTCATGAATTTCTAGGAGTAATTTATCAAAAAAACAGCATATTGTAAAATGGGACCGCTACAGAATATGTGGAACATCGCAGGCCAAAATTCCACTGTGGTGAGATTTTCGAGCAGAATACATTGTCTTGGTCCTCGGGCCATACCGTTTAAAAGATTTATTTATAAAAATTCCTTTTTTCGTCTTTCTCTGTCTGCTAATGCAGGTTGGTACCGTTTGAGTATCTGAAAAGTTGCACCCTTCCATAAAACGTGATATAATTTAAAAAATTTTATTTCATTCAACTGTCCCGCCCCGCAGGGGATGGAACAGGAAAGCAGAACTCCAACGCAGAGGGAGGCGTTGATATGGGAATCCCAGACGCGGTAGGCAGCAAAATACGTATGTACCGCAGGCTAAAGTGCCTGTCTCAGGAGGAGTTGGCAGCTCAGATCTACAAGAGCAAGTCGGTCCTGTCCAAATATGAGCTGGGACAGTCCAATCTGGACATCTCCACCCTGTGCGCCATTGCCTCCGCCCTGGAGATCAGCCCTGCTGCCCTGCTGGACATTCCAGAACAGAAGAGCTATATGCCAGCTCCGTCCCGTTTCGGTATCTTTCAAAACGACACACTCTATCTCATGGCCTCCATCAAAAACCTGAAATTCTGGCGGGGTGTGTTGACCCTGCGCGGTACCCCGGATGGGCAGACCATAATCCGGCTCTACTCCATGCTCCCCAGCTTTTCAGAGCTCGACCGCTGCAAAGCGGTCTATGAAGGGCCTCTGTCCAGCTTTTCCACTAATACTGCCATGCTGTTGTCCAATGTGCTGGACCCCGCAGACATGACCGGAATTTTTGTCTACGCCCGCAAGGGAAATTACCACATCTGCCCTGGGCTTCTAGTGCAGTTCGCCTATAGGGACAATGCGCCGTCTGTTGTCAAAACGATCCTATCCGACGTTCCTCTGCGGGAAGACGCCTCCACAGAGGCGGCGCTGACTATTCGTAAAGACGAACTTACCCAATTCCATCGCTCCAATGTCATCTCTTTTCCCTGTTTTGCCCAAGAAGAACAAATCATCGACCTGAAGTGAAAACGCGATAGTCGACCGAGGAGGTACGGACTTTACAATGGGCAGGGGAGCCAACTTAGGAGGCTGCCTTTTCAGTTCCTCCAAGTAATTCAATATCCGCTCCAATTCTTTTTGCCTGTTGTCCCACCAGTCCATTGTCCAAATGCGCAGAATGTTCCACCCCAAGCCGTTCAGCACATCAATCTGGGCGTTTTCCTGATCCGGCACCGTCTTTACCGCGCCATAGCTCTCTCCATCCAGCAAAATACCCAGCAGATACTGTCCCGGCTTTTGACGCGATGTCCACTTTGTATTCCGACTTTCCAACGGCACACTGGACCGCATAGCCCTTTTCTTTTAATGTGACACAGACAGTCTCTGCTATCCCAGTTTTCCTGCTGTGTGTACGCCGAAGCATTTTTTCGTCTACCTCCAACTGGCCGCTCTGTGTATACCCCAAAAATGCGCTTAAGACCGCTACTCCCTTTGCACTACTACAGGACAAATCGACCTGTTCTGCGGCCAAGGAGGAAAACACTTTCACCTCTGTCCTTGCCCGAGACAGCGCTACGTTTAGCCGCCTCCAACCACCGGCCCTGTTCAGAGGGCCAAAGTTAAGGCTGGCACAATCGCGATTCGAGGAAACCTCTGCTACACGCCGCAAAAAGGCATCTATCTGGACACACCTAAGAGCGGCAAGGTACGGACGATTGACGTCGACCCAGAGATTATTGGGTTGCTCCCTCAGCTCAGGTTGGACCAGGCAGTCCACGCCATCAGCACATATGTCTTTACCCAGCAGGGCAACCCGGAGCCGATGCATCCTCAGTTCCAAGCTAGATATATGCAGAAGTTTTCCAAGAAGTATGATGTCCCCGGGCTTCATCCACACAAATTACGCCACACATACGCCTCCCTGATGATTGCTGACGGTTTGCCTCTGGTTGTGGTATCCCGGCAGCTGGGCCACGCCCAGGCCAGCACCACGGCCAACATCTACGCCCACGCCATAGCCTCCGCCCAGGCGAAAGCCATGCAGACCTTTGACCGATTCAATGACCTTGTTGGAGCTGAAAAACCGCCCGAAAAGGGCATGAAAAAAGCGGCCAGGAATTGACTTCCCGGCCGCTCAACTGTGTATTTCGTAGTAGACCTTTGCCAGATTGGACGCTAAATAGACGCTAAACACAAAAATCCGGGGCTGTCGGAGAAATAAGAAAAGCCTTGTAACCGTTGCGGCACAAGGCTTTTTTTGGAGCTGCTACCCAGATTTGAACTGGGGACCTCATCCTTACCAAGGATGCGCTCTACCGACTGAGCTATAGCAGCATAAATGGCGACGCGGAAGGGACTTGAACCCTCGACCTCCGGCGTGACAGGCCGGCG
>OFFV01001188.1_pt1 | contig 16242 bp, 12 predicted proteins | sample 1521461 | NCBI WGS metagenome assembly OFFV01 (sample SAMEA3504120, study PRJEB24116) | mouse gut metagenome | biome: mouse gut; feature: mouse-associated habitat; material: faeces | place: Denmark | collected 2011 | reverse complement strand
AGGGGAGCCTCCAGCCGAAAGGAGCCTTGCAGGGCTTCCTCCTTGATAACTGCCACATCGGAAAACAACAGCCGCAGACGGCCTACCAGAAAACTGGGACGGCGTTCCTCTCCCCCTGGCCCCTGAACCGGCCAGGAGACCACCAGCTTTTGGCTGGGCCGGGCGCAGATCTGATAGATGGTGGTGATCTCCCGGTAGAGCAGGTCCCGCTGGGACTGGGCCAGCTCCAGGCCGTAGCCCGCCAGCAGGGCGGGGACATCCATCCAGGAGCTGGCAAACTCGAAGTCCGGGTCCCCGTAGACAGCCCGGTCACCGTCGATCAGCGCAAGGATGGCGTGGGTGTCCCGGTCCAGGAGCACGTTACCCTCCCACAGGCCGGTGTGGAGCAGGCGGGGCGGTCCGGCGGCGTCCAACAGGGAGGCGGTTGGAGTCAGCCATAGACGGTGCCTCAGGTTACCTCTTCATCAGGGCCTCGATCTCCTCCGTCAGCTCCTTGACGGTGGGTAGCTTGGTGATGCCCTTGGCCTTGAAGAAACGAATGGCGGCCTCGGAGAGGAGAAGATCACCTTCATGCTCCTGCCGGTAGGCGGCGCGGGCCTTGGGCGTTTTCTGTGCGGCGAGGCCATCCCGGACTGCTTTGGTGTTCCGGTAGATGATGATCTGCCGCCGCAGCTCCTTTTTTTCTTTCAAGGCCAATTCGATAGGCTTCAGCTTGGCGGAGCTGTCATGCACGGCGGCAAAGGCGGCGGATACAGCGGCGTCCAATTCCTCCGGCGAGGAAAAGCCATATTCGGTGTAGACGTTGAACGCCTGCGCCGCCTGTTTCAGATTGAACACGGACGCCCAACGCTGATAGCCGATGCCCTTGCCCTGGGCTTTCTTGGCCTCAATGTCCACCATGCGCTGGACGCCCTGGGGCTGGCGAAGCTGCTCCCGGATGCTGGGCTTGGCTCCCAGGCTGGGACGGGCGGCGTTGCGTTCCAGAGCGGCATCGACGGCGGCGTGGTCAAACTCGTCCCCCAGCTTCCGGGCGGTGATGGGCTTGGCCCGGTCGGGGGTGAGGTAGGACAACCGGCCCCGGCTCTCCTTGACAGTGATGCCCCGCTGCAACAGCCGCTGGGCAAAGTCCTCGAAGCTGACAGCAACAGCGAGGACGGCCCTGATCTCCCGGCGCAGCTTTTCCTTGTCCGTTTCAAACTTGGTGGGCGGCTTACCCTGGGCGGCGGCTTCGGTGTCCAGAGCAAGCTGCCCTTTCTTCTGCGCCCAATACTCCCGGTCGGTGACACGGTTCCTGCTCCCGCCCAGCAAGTCGATTTGGTACAGCCCCGCCTCCTGGCACAGCTCCATGACCTCGGCCCGGAAGTGGCGCATAGCGGCGGCGGTGCAGCGGTGCTTGGCCCCGGCCTGGGTGTCGCTGGCCCTGTCCATGTACGGCTTGCGCTCCACCTCCTCCACCCGCAGGGAGTTGATAACGATGTGGACATGGATGTTGCCGCTGTGGTTGTGGCCGTCCGGGTGGGTGCAGACCAGGGCTTGGTGTCCGGGGAACTGCTGGTTGCAGAACCGCTCTCCCAGCTCCTGGGCCTTGTCCATTGTCAGGCCGTGGTCGGGGCCGTCCCTGGGGTCAAAGGACAGGATGTAGTGATGGCTTTTCACGTCCTCCCTCTGCTGGTTTTTTCCATAGCGGAGATTGGCCCGCATACAGGCCACGGCGAAGTCCTCCCCGCCGCAATTCAAAGAAGAAATGCGGTAGTCCTGACGGGGGACAAGCCGCCCGTTCTCGTCCAGGATGGGCTTGCCGGTGAACTCGTCATGCTCAAAGGTGAGGTACTGCTCCGCCGCGCCGTAGTCGGCATTTTTAGAGCTTAAATGTTTCAGTGTTGCCAATGGCTTCACCTACCTCCCGAAGCACCCGGAACTTGAGGGCGGCGAGGTCGGACAGCTCCGCCCGAACCTCGGCGGCGAGGGTGTTGTACGGTGCTCCGTACTCGTTCAGATACCGGGCAATCTGATTGAGGTTGCCGCCGATTTTCCCATACTCCCCGGTCAGCCTGCCCACGGCGGCAAGCAGCTCGTCATTGACGGGGGACACGGTGATGATGGGTTTGACGGTCGCTCCGGTGATCGCCTGCCGGATAAACTCGGACTGGCTCATGCCGTAGGCGGTCAGGCGCTCCATGAAGTCGGCGTGTTCTTCTTCGGTCACACGGGTCTTGATGATGTGGGTGCGGTGGGGCGTGTTGTAGCGTTTGGACAATAAACTTTTACCTCCTGTTTTGAAATTCCCTTTAGGGTATAGTTCGCCCATTATACACCTTTCAAGTTTTCCATATTCAGTTGTCATGGGCGATGTGTTACGCGATGGAAAAGGGAACATCAGGCTTTGGAAAAACACAATGCACCCAGGTGGTCAAGACCACTTGGGTGCAGAGATTTTTTTCCGATATTCACTTCTGGCATCGCTCATCGCTGGGGTCATTATAGGGCAAACGCAAAGAATTGTCAATGCGTTTTGGTGTCTACTTTTGTCGTATCCCATGAGGTATGCCGCTCTGCGGCGAATGCGGAAACGGCCTCCGTTTTCCGCCCGGTCAGGCGAGATCGCAGCGGGTGAGGCTGACGGGTTTTTGTGGCGCGGCAGCGCCACATCACCGGCGCGAAGCGCCGGTCAAAGGCGGGTTTGGGGTGGCAACCCCAACAAGTATCAGACCAGGGGGACAAATGAGCGGAGCGAAATTTGGGCCACGGGTCGATACTTGCTCTACACACTCTCTCCACTCTTCCTGATAAAATGGAAATCTTTTTTATTGCGCTCGACGCACTTCGTCTCGGTAGAAGCAGTCACCCTTGAACACAGTAATCAACTCCCTACGGTTTACCATAGCTTGGATACGCTTGGCAATCCACCAGTCGCAAATACCCAGTTGGTATCGGCCCAGCACCTCGCCGATAAGTTGACCCACCCGGAAAGATCTGTCATGGATATGGGCACGGATAAATGGGTCATAGAAGGCCTCTCCTACACTGTGCAGACGGCCATTGACAACGGTACGCAAGGGTGCATTTTCTTCTCGAAGCTGCGACCACTCCATAGCGATAGCTCTGCGGACATTTTTAGGGATTTCCCGCTCCAGCGGCAGATACGCCGCCCAGTCCCCCGGAGATAGTTCCCCCCAGTTCAAACAGGACTGCACCGTATTATCTTCCAGCGGCATCCACCGGGGCATCTCTAAAGCGGTCACGGGACAATCGCAGTCCCGCAGTTGCCAAAGCACATCATAAAATCCGCACAGGGAGTAAGGCGCATTGCTGTACCAAATGCGCACAGCCTCGCCATGTTTTCCGCCCTCCAAAAGCCGCTCTCTGTCCCGCTGGCGTTGTTCCCAAAGCATATCCCGCTGGGCATAATCGTCTGGGTCGCAATCTGGGAGTGGGAAATCGCCCCCCAGCCAAGCGGTAAGCAAATCAAACCGGGCCTTCTCCACATCAGGGCCGCTTATGGGGCCGATGTCCAGCCCAACAGACGGGCATAGCACATCTCCAGGATTGCCGCCCACAGGCCGCGCCCGGCGGTTCTCCTTCTCCCTCTGGGCCTTGAATTGGGCCATAGCTTGGTCTTTCTCTTCCTGAGTGGGTTCTTTCTCTCCGTCACCGCAAATAAATCCAATTAGCCCATCATCCCAACTGGACGGTCCACAATGCGTTGCCAACTTCAATGTTCCACATTCGCTATCAGAAAAAACAACTTGTAGCATGGTAAAAACTCCGTTTCAAATCCCAATTTTTCGGATTGTTCTGAAAAAGTATAGCATCACAGGAACCAGTTTTCAAGAGGCATATTTCTCTATTCGGCATAGCAGGGCGGGCAGTCAATTCGACAAAGCTTTCTTGTGATACTTTACCACACATGAGCATTCGCGCCGGGGTTATCGTTGCCGTAGCCTTCCAGCAGGTTAATGACGCCCCACACGCCCAGGCCAGCGCCGAGGGCAATTACCAGAACCTTCAAAGTGTCGATAGCAGAAGTGAAAAATTCCATTAAAATACCTCCATAATGTTGTGAAATTTTGATTTTGAATGTGACAGGGAATCCTCCCCGGAAATATGAAACACCGCCAACTGAACGTGTCAGTCGGCGGTGCTACCGGGCCGGGAACGTGGCTTTTGAGTAACAGCTATCAAAAGCAGCTTGTCCGGCCAGACGGTCGAAGGTTGTGCCAGCCTTTACAAATGCCGGTTTCTGCCGTATAATGCAGATAACACAGATAAATGGGGTTCTCCATGAACAATAGAGATTTGACTGGCAAGGTAAACTCAGCCATGTACCGGCAATGCCGGGACCGGGGCTTTGCGGCTCCGGTGGATGTGCTGATGGAAATAGGCTATTTGTCCAAAAAGGACTATGAAAACTGGCGGTATGGGCGTGTCTCCTACTTGGAGCGCGTCTGTACGGCCAATTTAAGCAAGCTGTCCACCGTCATGCACCAGATGCGGGTGTATGCGAAAAAGGCGGGGTTAAAGCCGTCTTTCTGCTACTACAAACGGTGGGGAGTAAAGAAAAAGGGCGGTCAGGGCCATAAGCCGGTGATCCCCCTTCGGTTCAGCAAGAGCGGCGAACCGGAAATTGAACGCTGGTATGCCACGCACTTCGTTGATACAAAGCGGGTCAGCCAGCTAAAGGCGGCAGCATTGGAGAGAGTGGAGCCGCCCCGTCAGGAGGGGGAATCCCCGGAGGACGGAGCTTCCATCTCATAGCACTCGAAAACATCATCCGGCTTCACTGTCAGCCTGCGGGCCAGGAACTTCGCAATATCAAAGTAATTCTTCTTGCTGGAATCCAGCAGATACTTGTACTGCGGGTGCTTGGTAATGTCAAACTTATCGGAGAAAAACGGCCTTACGCCCTGCACCTGCAAGATGCACTTGCCGCCATCCATCACCGCCAGCTCATCCACGTCCATGAGCGCCCTGCCTAATTTCTGGTAGTTGACGCCCATACTCCGCTGGCTTCCTCTGGTATCGGACGTGTTATAGCTGTCTATTGTGGCTTTCCCTAAAGTTTCAGAAATCTCCTTTAAGGTGCTTCTTTCCTTGCCTCCGAGGAACAAAACGCAGGAACAGTTGCCGATAATTGTCTCCGCATGGTCCTTGTAGACCGCTTTGAGCTGGCTCTGCGTCTGCACAACAATGTGCGCGGAAATCTCGCGGGAGCGAATCACGCTGATGAGGTGCTGGAAGTTGGGAATCTTCTGGTTGGCGAACTCGTCCAGAAGGCAGGTGACGTGGGTTTTCAATGCGCCGCCGTTCTCTAAAGCCTTGTCGCACAGGACGTTGAACATCTGCGTGTAGACCATGGCTGAGATGAAATTGAAGGTCATATCCGTATCGGAGACGATACAGAACAGCGCCGTTTTCCGGTCCCCAATCTTGTCCAGCTCCAGGTCGTCGCCCTCCATGAGCTGACGGACCTCTTTAATGTCAAAGGGAGCCATCCGAGCGCCGCAGGAAATCAGGATTGACTTAGCTGTTTTGCCCGCTGCCATTTTGTATTTGACATACTGCCGGACGGCAAAGTGTTCGGGGTCACGCTGTTGCAACTGTTCAAACATCAAATCAACGGCATTTTTGAAGTTTTCATCATCTTCACGCACTTCTGAGGCGTTTAACATTTCCAACAATGTGGTCATGTTCTTTTCTTCCTCCGGGGCTTCGTACCAGATATAGGCGATGAGCGCCTGATAGTACAACGCCTCGGCTTTGGACCAGAAGTCCTCACCGCCCTTGCTGTCCTCGCCTTTGGTATTTTCCATAATGCAATTTACCAGTTTCAAAATATCATTTTCGCAGTAGATATATTTGAAGGGGTTATACCTCATGGATTGCTTAAAATTGATAGTATTGAGTATTTTTATCTCATATCCACCACGTTGGAGCATCTTACCACATTCCTCGACTACGGTGCCTTTCGGGTCTGTGACAATATAGCTGGCGTTCATCTGCATGAGGTTTGGTTTAATGTGAAATCGTGTCTTTCCAGAGCCAGAACCACCAATAACCAGAACATTTTTGTTGATATTGTATTTAGGAATCTTGTTCCGGCCCACCATGACGCGCTCTGTCTGCGTCAGGAGAATGTTCTGGTCAAATTTTGGATTTATGAACGGGCGTATATCGTCCGCTGTGCCCCAACGAGCTGACCCGTACTCGACCCCGTGGCGGTATTTCTTGGCATTTTTGGCCTTGATGTAGACTACCGCACGGATGCAGGCCGCGCCGATCAACCCCACAAGAAGGTCCTGGGGATGGAAGCTGGGGAGGGGGTTGCGGGATATGATCTCACCCAGGCCGGAGATCGCCCCCATGCCCTTTGCCACCATATCCGCGCCAGCGGCCAGCCGGTAGCCCTCGCCCACACGGTTGAAGAACCAGAACATGAGCGCATAGGGGAAGTTGAGAATCAGAAACTTTTTTAAGTCAAATTTCACAGTCCACGCTCCCCTCTGTCCCGGTCCTTGACGGTATCCTGCGCCATGCTTCTGGCAACCTCCTTGAAGTGGGCAAGCTGCCGCCGGACAGAGGGCTTCTCCGGGGCCTTGCGGCGTATGGTCTTGGCGGTGTACTCGGCAAAGGCGGCTTTCATGGCGTCATCATCCCGTGCCTTGAAAAAGACGTAGTATTCACCCTTCTCCGGGTTCTTTTTCAGAGCAAAATCCACGCCATATTTTTTCGCCACACTTTCAAATGACTTGATATTTTTAGCGGTAATATCAATGCTTTTCACGCCCGTCCCCTGGCCCACAAGCTGCTTCACGCTCTGTTTGCCATGGTGGATTTTCGGGTTTTGGGACTGCGCCAGATACTTCCGTATCGCCCATTTGAGCAGATCGGCGGTCAGTCTGCCGCCGGTCTTGCCCACCTTGATTGCCAGGGCAACGGATTTATCCCGCACTTCGTCCTGCATGGTGATCTGCCTCCTTTCTGCAAGCGACGGCGGGCGGGGTCAGCGAGCCTCGCCGCCCTTGGGATGTTCTGCCGGGGGCGGATGCTGACCCGCTTCCCGCATTTTTTCGTGGAGCTGGCCACGCAACGAGGGTTTTAACTGAATATCAGCGTATTCCTCCATCTGATGCACTTTTCCTGCACGAACGTTATGATGGAGTAAAATCAGCTCTGGTTGCGTGAGAAATTCGCCTGTTATGGACGAAAATGTCTCAATAGCAGTATCATCGATGTGCCGAATCACAGTCCGCTCAAGCTCCGTCAGGTTCATCTCAGAAAGATATTCCCTATTGGCTAATGAGGCAATGCACAGAGCAGAGAGTTTAGGTGAATAGTAGTTCTGGACCTCGTAAATATTGCAAGGGAATTGATTTAGCACATCCGATGGAACACACACGCAAAATCCATCCCAATCGCCAGTGGATTCATCCCGTAATATGGCACTCAGGTGGCTGTCAGGAATCTGTATCTCCAATACAAAAAGATTGCGGGATGGACTGTCCGTAAGGGCGGCGGTTGAAAATGCTGATTGGACCGCTAATTCAAAACACCGTTCTCTTGCTTCTTGTGGCGTCAGTCCATACTCTTTTCCTACCATATCCTGATTGTAAAAATACATCATATCGGGATCGCTACAAGTCCAAACCACTGGATGATAACGAAAGCCGTTCTCAAGAATTGCTTTGCAGTTTTCCTCTGTTGTACCATGATATAGATTAACCATCAGCGAGCCTCGCCGCCCTTGGGATGTTCTGACGGGGGCGGACGCTGACCCGCTTCCCGCATTTTTTCGTGGAGCTGGCCGCGCAGAGAGGGCTTTACCGAATCAGATATTGCGGCAGACTCCCGTCCACCCTGGACCTCTCCAATCTGTACCGGGTTCGCTTTTATCAAAGCGCCGTCCCGCAAAAGAAAGCCCTGTGTCTGGATCGCCTCCAAGGTATCTCCCGTTACCTCGCCGTACAGCTTCAGGTCGGTGTCCACCAGCATTTGCAATGTGGCCTGCACTTCGAGGGAAATAGCCTGTCTCTGTTCCGGCGCAGCAAAATACCGCAGGACTGCGGCCTCCTTGCCCGCCTCCACAATCGCCTCTCCCACCTGAGCGTTCATATCAAACAGTTCAGCCACATCAGACCGCCATTGGGTCGCGACAAATTTCAGGGGGTTTTCCATGCGGAGTAAAATTTCAGCATTACCCGGCTCAAATTTGAAGTATTTCTTCATAAAATTGTGCGCTCCCTGCATGGCAGAGATTTCTGCACTCATGGCAATGATCTCCATCTTGTCCATGCCCAGCAGCTCCGCCTGAAAGTCAGACATATTCCGGTCCAGCCGGTCTTTCAGGGATTGGATTTGATCCACCTTCTGCTGGACATAGCCAGCCGGGTTCACCAGTGGGAATCGCTCATACGCCTTGATCGCATAGAGTATGTCGCAGATGGGAAACTCCCATGGGTGGTCCTGTTCTTTCCAGCACTCCAGCGCCACGGTCAGCGGGTCAGTAAATTGCAGCAGGGCTGTTACTTCATCGGCCAGAAAGTCATGTTCCTCCTTCAAATAGTAGTGAATTTTAGACAAGTTTTGCAGCCGGTACACATCTTCAATGTCCGGCCCGCCCTCTTTTGTGCCGACAGCGGCAGCGTGGTCCAGCAGGCATTTGTCGATCACTTTCATCAGCGGACGCTTTATTTCATAGTTCATAAGGGCCTGCCTCCTTTTCGTAATTTTGTGTTATATGAGCGGGAAAAATCAAGGTGGGACTACCCGATGGCGGAGAAGGTGATGTGTCACTTGCGCCCTGCCTTTTCCTCACGGGCAAAGCGTTCCTCCAGCCGTTCCACGCTCCAATCCTTCTTGAACTGCCCTAGAGGGCCAGGGCCGAACATAGCCCGCGCCCGATTGTCCATATCCCGCAGCCGCGCCCACAGCTCCGGGTGATGAATTCGCAGTTTCCGCAGTTCGTCAATCCGTTGCAGAGGGCAACACCAGCAGGAGGCGCGGCGGTAAATATCGTACAGCCCGCCAAACTCAAAGCCCCGGCTATAACAAATCTGCAACGCCTGGGCTTCGGTGATTTTCCACTCTACCAGGGGATAGCGGTTCTGCGGATCGTCTTTACAGCGGTGGGCTTCGTCGGCGGCGATGCCAATATAGTGCAGGGCATTCTGCTCCTTTTTCAGCCGGTTGACCTCTTTGGAAATCAGGTGCGTCTTGAGCTGGCCAGTACACCAGCGCACGGTCATTCCCGGCCAGCCGTAGCCCGTCAGCGGTTGGCCCATAGCAATACGGCGTTCTATGGCCCGTTTCTTCTGCTGTGGAATATCAAACATCATCCATTCAAAGCCATGGGGGTGTCGCAGGGTGATGATATGGATGCCGCGTTCCCGATAGAGAAGATCGTCCAGTTTGGCGATATGGGCCTCCATCTCAGGAAATTCCATGCCCGTATCCGCATAGAGAACGCAGTCAATGGGCATTTCCTTTTCCATCATCAGCAAAAGGAGCGCAGAACTGTCTTTCCCTCCGCTCAGGCTGACAGCGTGATAAAAGTCCGCATTTTCACTTGTTTTCGTTAATCATTCCTCCTTAAACGCAAAAAAGAAGCCCCGGAAGGAAAGTCCTTCCGGGGCAAATGTGTGTTATGAATCAGCCGAGGGCGGTCCACTTCTCCGTGGAGCCGTCCATGCTGAAGCTGTGTCCATTGGACGCTTCCACAATGTCCCAATAGTACCACGCGCCGGTGGGCACATCGGAGAAGGTCTTGTAGCCCTTGACCACGGTGTCGGCGTTGACGCTGCGGCCTAGGATACGGTTGACCATCACGATTGTCTCAGCGCGGGTGATATTCTGGTCAGGCCGGAATGTGCCGTCCGTGTAGCCGTAGACCAGACCGGCATCCGCCGCCAGATTGATGTACTTCCGCGCCCAGCTATGGGAAATGTCGGTGAAGCGGTCCAGAACGGTGTTATTGCCGCTGCTGTCACAGAACCGGGCAAGGATCGTTGCCAGCTCCGCACGGGTGATATTCCGCTGGGGACCAAAACTGCCGTCCTGGTAGCCGGTGATAACGCCCATGTTGCAGAGGGTGGAGACAGCGGTGCCGTACCACGCCCCGGCGGGAACGTCCTTGAAACGGTTGATGTTGGTGCCATAGGCGGCTTTTGCCTCCGGGGTCAGCAGCCGGTAGAGGATGGCGGCAACCTCGGCGCGGGTAATGTCCGCATTGGGCGCGGCCTGGGTGCTGGTCCGTCCGGCGATATAGGCGATATGGTCCTTCCGGTTCAGCAGGGAGAGCTTGGAGCCGGGAGTGGTCAGATCACCAATGCCGCCCGTGCTGCCGCCCTTGGCAATCGTGACCTTCTGGACCTGGGAGGCCATTTCAGAGGTGGTGGCCGTATAGCGTACCTCGTATGTGCCGGGAGCCAGTCCCCTCACGGTTTCTCCGGTGATAGCGGTCCACTTGCCGTCGGGCAGGAGCCGGTATTCCATGGTCTTATCCGTCTTGGTGAGAGTACCGTCATTCCGGCCCTGCCGGGTTTCATCGGTATGGCCCACTTCGGGAGCCTTGCGGCGGTCGGGAATCTTCACCGTAACCGTCTCACCGGGCAGGCCGTCACCCTTGCCGGGGTAGCGGATGAGAACATCCTTCCCAGCCAGATCGGACACGTCCAGCGGATTCGGGCAGGGCTTCCAGGTCTTGCCGCCGTCCGTGCTGTACTCCATATCCGGTGTGGTGTTCAGTGTCTCATTATCAGGGTCAAAGACCAACACGGGAGCGCCGGGGTGCTTGGAGATCACCACAGTGACGGTCCGGCTGGCAAAGTCCTCCCTGGTGGCAGGATAGCGGAAAAGGACCGTCTTGCCCAGGTAGTCGGCGGTGTTCAGCGGCTTGGAGAGGGCGGTCCAGGTCTTGCCGCCGTCAGCGGAGAACTCCACGCCCTTGTCAGAGCTGACGGTCTGGGCCTTGCTGTCCACCTCCACCTTGGGGGCATCCCGGCGAGTGGGAATCTGGATGGTTACACCGCTGCTGGGGAAGGAATCGCTGTTCCCATGATTGCGGATGATAATTGTCTGCCCGGTCAGATTGGACACGTCCAGGGGCTTGGTGCAGGGGTTCCAGGTCAAGCCGCTGTCAATGGAGTAGTCCATATCCGTGGTGGTGTTCACTGTCTCGGTAACGGTGTCCAGCTCCACCACGGGATTCTCTGTACGGTTAGGAATCCGCAGTTCGGTGGAATCGCTGGCGAATTTATCCTCGGTCGCGGCCTCCCGAACAAGAATCGTCTGGCCGGTCAGGTGGGACACGTCCATATCGGGGTCGCACTTGGTCCAGGTCTTACCGCCGTCCGTGCTGTACTCCATGCCAGCGGTGGTGTTGACTGTCTGCTTGTCCCGGTCAATGGTCAGATCGGGCTTTGCGCCCTTCTCCGGGACCTTCACCAGCACGGGCAGGCTGGCGAAATGCTCAGAATCGTACTTCTCCCGGACAGCCAGCTCCTTGCCGTAGAAGCCGGAGAGGTCCAGCCCATCAACAGGCACAGCAGTCCAGCCGTTTTCCGTCCGATACTCCGGCGCGGTGCCGGAGACGGTCAGCAGCTCCGCCACACGGTCAATGTCAGCGGTGGGGGCGGCGTTCCGGCTGGGGACGGTCACGGTGGCGTGATTGCTGGCGGGCTTGGTGCTGTCACAGGCATAGCGCACCAGCAGGGTGGCGTTGGTCAGCTCGGACAGGTCCATGTTGTCCAGACAGGCGATCCAGGTCTTGCCGCTGTCCCTGGAATACTCCATGGCGGAGGTAGCGTCCATGCGTTCGGCGGCGTTGTCAATGGTCAGCACAGGAGCCGCCCCCCGAACGGGAACGGTCACAGTGGTGGGGTCGCTCTTAAAGGAATCGTCCGTGGCGGCGATCCGCACCAGCAGCGTCTCGCCCTGCCGGTCCTCCACGTTCTGCCGGTCCTCGCAGGGCTTCCAGGTTTCACCGCCGTCATCGGAATACTCCATGCCGGTGGTGGTGTTCATGGTAAACTCGAAGGGATTCACCTTCACGTCCGGGGCAGCGGGACGCTCCGGCAGAACCTCCATGACCACGGGGCCGGGTTTGCCGGTGCCATCGTCCACCAGTCGGACATAGATGGTTGTGCCGGGGGTAATGCCGCCGTTGTTGGGTAGACCGTTCGTCAGGGTGTAGTCCTCACCGGCCTCCACCACATCGGGGTCGAAGGTGATGATCTCCTTCCGGTAGTCAATCTCATAGTTCAGCCCCGTGTCGGCCACAGTCCGGCCCTTCACACTCTGGCTGTCAGAGGCGGTGAGATTATCCGTTTCCTTCATCCGCTGGGTGAAGGTGTAGGCGGTATCCGGGGTCAGGCCGGTAAACTTGGGGCTGTCCTGCCACGTCTCGCCGCCGTCCATGCTGTACTCCGCGCCGGGGACAGGGTTCAGTGCAATGGTGGTCGTTGTGCGGCGGGCGATGGTGGGGGCGGTAGTCATGGCCTGCGGTGCTTTGGAGATGGTCATATCCGCGTAGACCTGTTCGGCGCTCAGATCGTAGCCGTCCTCGGCAACCAGGTAGAAACGGACCTTATAGGTGCCAGTGTCCACGGGGGCCTCGGAAGTCTCGTAGGGCTTGCCGCTGACGAGAGTGCCGACATACATAATGCTGACGCTTCTGATGCCCTCCATCTCGGTCAAAAGACTGGTATAGGGGTAGGGCTGGCGGTTGCCGTTGTAGACGGTACTGTAAGCTGGCATATCCGTGTCCAGAATGTCCACCGGCGTGTCGGTGGTCCTGCCAGATACGGGCCGGGAGCCGGAGGCGGTGTGATTTTCGTCCTCAGCCATGCGGACCAGGATCGTGTAATTCTTATCTGCCTCCAGCCCGCTGAAGGTGTTACTGGTCTGCCAAGCGGTCCCACCGTCAATGCTGTACTCCGCGCCAGGAATGGCGGAGACAGTCAGGGAATGGGAAGAACTGCTTTCCAGGACAGCCATGGGGGTGTCCTGCCCCGCCTTGCGAATGGTCAGGGTGGCGGAGTAGCCGCCGGGGGCCAGGGTGTGATTGGCGTCCGGGGAGAAGATGGCGGTCACATGGTAAACTCCGGCGTTGGTGGGAGCGGTGGTACTTTCCACACCGTCCGCGCCGGTGTAGGTCAGGGCAACGGAGGAAATACCCTCAATGCCGTCCGCCCCGTGGTAACGCTGGGGGTCGCCGGTGTAGGTGACAGTCTCATCCTTCAGCACGGGCCGGACAGTCCCGGCCTCGCCGCTGGCGCGGGTGATATGCAGAACCGGGGCGGGCAGGGTTTCGGGCAGCTTGTACCCCTCTGCCGCCACAAAGTCGATGTTGACCACATAATCGCCCACGGTGACGGGCGGGGTGGCAATGCCATCATAGCCGGTAATGGTCATGGAGGCGATGCCGGGGTTGGACTTGGGGAGGGTGTAGGTTTGCGCGTGGCCGGTGTACTCCACCGTCTGATCTGCGAACCGCTCAAAGGTGACAACGGTTTTCTCAGTGGCCTGCATGGTGGAGGGGCCTTCCAACTCCTTATAACAGGCCGTCTCCACCGCCTTGACCTTGATCTCATAGGTGGTATCCCGGTTCAGGCCGGTGAAGGTGTCGGTGGTCTGCCACGTTACACCGCCGTCAATGGAGTAGGCCATGCCGTCCACAACTTCAATGGTGATGGAGGAATCTGTCACGCCAGTGACCACAGGGGCCAGGGGCCGCGCGGGGATGGCCTTGTTGATGGTCAGGGTGGCGTACTGCGGCTGCAATTCCTCATAGCCGCTCTGCATGGTGTAGCTGACCTTGACATTGTAAACGCCGGGATTGGCGGGCGGCTCAGTAGTGGGACCGTAAGCGGTGCCGTTGGTGCCGGTGAAGGTCTGCACCACTTCGGTGCATCCAGCGGGAACGTCCGCCACAAGGGACTTGGGCGTCCCGTCATAGGTGTAGACGGCGGACTGGACCGTACCAGCGGAGGCGTTCTGCCGGGTGGTGCGGATAATGGCGGAGGAAGTGGGGCTTTCCTCATGGTTGCGATCTCCGGGATACTTAGCCAGGATGGTATAGGCCGTGTCCGGGGTCAGCCCCTCAAAAATGGTGCTGGCCTGCCACGTCTTGCCCCCATCAATGGAAAACACCGCCCCAGGAATGGCGGTGACGGTGATGGAGTTGGTGCCGGTATTGCTGGCACGGGGCGGGTTGGGGGCGTTCTGTTCCACCTTTGTGATGGTCAGCGTGGAAGTCACCGGGTCCAGGGGAGCGGTCCCCGCCTGCATGGTGAAGCTGACGGTCACAGGATAGGTCCCCGCGTTGGTGGGGGCGGCGGTAGTGGTCTGGCCGTCCACGGTATAGGTCACGGTGGACCGGGTAACGTGGGAAATGGCCGGGACCTGATAGGCAATGGGATTGCCGGTATAGGGGTGGGTCTGCGGCTGAAGGACCGCGCTCAGATCTCCGGGGTCCACGGTGGTGTACTCAGTGGAGAACTGCGCGGAGACGGCGGGAGAAGCGTCATAGTTGCCGTCCTCGGTGGCCTTCAACCGCTGGTAGAGGGTGTAGGCGGTGCCAGCGTCCAGATTCTTGAACACGGGGCTGTCCTGCCACACCTGCCCGTCCATGCTGTACTCGGCGTTCTCCACCGTGTTCAGCGTCAGGGAGTTGGTAGCTGCCGCCGCCAGCGTGGGGGCGGGGCAGGTCTGCGCCGCCTTTTCGATCACATACTGCACCGTCACGCCGGAGAGCTGGGGGTAGCCCTGCTCCATGACAAAGGAGACGGCGGCGGTGTAGCTGCCAGCGTTCACCGGGGCGGCGGAACTGCTGTAAGCTGATGAAAGCAAATCGTGTCGAGCCTACAGAAAGTTCGTTTACAGAAAATGGAGGTTATTTCAATGGTTGATTTGACACAGGTAATCGTAGCACTTCTGACCCTTGCTATCTCCGCTGTCTCCGCTTTCCTGATTCCCTACATTAAGAGCAAGGTCAGCGCCGAACAGCTTTACGCAATCAAGTTCTGGGCCAACATTGCCGTGGAAGCGGCAGAGATGATTTACAATGGGACAGGCCGTGGGGAGGAGAAGAAGGCCTATGTGGTGAAGTTCCTGAACAGCAAGGGCTTTACCCTCAACCCCGAGGAGATTGATAACATCATTGAGGCCGCTGTGCTGGAACTCAAGCTGGAACAGAAAAAGGAAACCTAACCGAAGTTAGACTTCCTCCACAGTGAACCAAAGCATAGTAAAAGACACTCCACACCGATTACGGTGGGGAGTGTCTTTTTGTTTGAACGAATATCGTCCCCAAAAAGGTAATTGGTTCGGATATGCGCTCAATGGTGGACGATACAGGACTCGAACCTGTGACCTCCCGCACGTCAAGCGGATGCTCATACCAGCTGAGCTAATCGTCCCTGTATTAAATTTGTCCAAACGATGTTGGAACGAATCATATTATAGCGGTCCTGCCGCCCGTTGTCAAGGCTTTTTTCCAAAGCTTCCGCTCGGGAGGGCATTGCCAAGCGGTATGACCTCTGCGGGAGCTTCAAGCAACCGCCCGGCAGCGGCCGCCCGATGTGCGAGCGGCCGCCTGGTTACAGCCCGGTGAGGTCAAAAGCAGGGATAAATCCCTCTCCCACGGCGTCCAGCTCCTGGACATAGCCTGCCAGCCCAAGATTTTCCATATATTCCCTGGCCGAGCGCAGCTCCGATGGGCGCAGGGGGCGGCACAGCTCCGGGGCACCGTCCAGCCGCCCCACAGGGGTGTACTGCGCCATCAGGGAAAACAGCACAGCTCCCGGCGGAAAGCTTTCCGCCACCCAATCCATCACCCGCTTGGCCTCCTTCACCTGCCCCGGCAGGATGAGGTGGCGGATGAGCACGCCGCTTTTCAAAAGGCCGTCCTCCATCCGGATGGGCCCGCGCTGGCGGTACATCTCCCCAATCGCCGCCTGGGCCGCCTGGGGATAGTCCGCCGCACCGGAATAGCGCTCGGCCAGGGCGGGGGTGACGTATTTTAGGTCGGGCAGATACACGTGGACCTTGCCGTCCAGCGCCCGGAGGACCTCTGTGCGTTCGTAGCCGCCGCTGTTCCACACCACCGGCAGACCGCCGGGGACGGGCCGCTCCAGCACCCGGGCCAGGGCGTGGGTGAAGTGGGTGGGGGTGACCAGCTCGATGCAGGAGGCTCCCTGGCCCGCCAGCCGCCCAAAGACGGCGTATAATTCATCCGGCGTCAGCGTT
>OFFV01001185.1_pt1 | contig 16269 bp, 14 predicted proteins | sample 1521461 | NCBI WGS metagenome assembly OFFV01 (sample SAMEA3504120, study PRJEB24116) | mouse gut metagenome | biome: mouse gut; feature: mouse-associated habitat; material: faeces | place: Denmark | collected 2011 | reverse complement strand
CGTCCATCCACCAGCGCATGATGGCACAGCACCGACACCGGCAGCAGCGTCTGTTCCCCCTGCCGGAAATATTTTCCCCAGGTGATGCGCGGGTTGCTGTCCGCCGGAATCGGCACAGGCTGGATCAGAGAAGTATAGGAAACCCACGGCAGCGTGGAGATAAAGAACTTGTCATAAATATCTTCTTCCGCCTCCGCGATCGACCCCTGCCTCTTCGCCTCCTCCTGTGCCCTGGCCGCATAGACGATATACTCCGCAAAAGGCATAGTATCCTCTAAGGTACAGTAACAATACGTACCGTCCTCCAATGCCACCGTATGGGAGGTCTTGCATCTCACAAACTCTGCGATCTTTCCGTCCAGGATCCTCTGCCGGAATTCGGGCACCCTGTTGGCCGCCCTCGACACACAATAACAGATCGTGAGGAAGAACGGGAGCCGCCCGTCCCTGATCCTGTCCTGCAGTTTCGTGATATCCACATTGACGGTAAGGCCCACATACGGGTAGGCCAGTCCGCTGAAATATTCAAAATGTTCCTGCCGCCTGTATGTCTTACTGTCCAGAAACCGAAAATCCTCTGTTGATATTTTTTCCATACATACCTCCTTCTCAGGCTTATCTTTCCAACCGCGTCAACCGTCCGTTTTCATTCTTTTCTTCATGCCGTCCGACAAAAACTGGATCGCCGGTCCCGCCGACAGTGCCGTCAGGATTGTGATCACCCCCAGTTTTCCGCCCAGCACAGCCCCCAGAATGATGCAGCAGATATCAAAACCGATCTTCACCGTCCGGTACTGCCCTTTGACCTTATCCCGTATCACCATGACCACGCCCGTAAAAGGGTCCAGCCCGATATCCGCCGCTATAAACAGGGCAACACCCGTATAGAGCAGCAGACAGCCAAGCGCCGCACCTGCGATCTGGAATGCGGTCGTCTGTGCCGGAAACAAAGCGGCATACAGCCTTCCGCCCAAATCCACTGCCACACCGTAGGGAACCACATAAATAAAAGTTCCGATATTCACATAATGTCTGTCCAGACAAAATACCAGGATCATCAGCATAATATTCACGATATTGGAGGCCATTCCCAGCTGTCCCGCTGACAGCTGCGCCGTATTTCTGATCCCGTCATATACGATTCCCACCGGATCATTTCCCAGCGCGGCGGCGGCATTGAACGCCACCCCCATACCTACCATCATGATCCCGACTACCGCCAGGACTATCTTCATGCCTTTTCTATTCATTGATCGATTTCCCTTTCTGTCCGGCCTTTCTTCTTATCTTTACTCTGGCATACCGCATCTTATGCACATGAATGCCCACGGGATCCGCCGCCTGCGGATATTCCCCGCACGCACAGAGTCTGAGTCCGAATCTGGTCTTATACAATACTATCTAAGATACGGTCAAAAACAGCAATGCAATCATCATAAACCAGTGAAATTCACGCCCTCTTTGTATGCCGGTATTATGACATATGTCCCTATGGAAACATAGGACTGGAGTCCGATTTTGCGAAAAGCAAATGTGTTTTGTTGTATTTTTATAATTTCAGGTGCTGGTTTGGCTGATTTGCCTGATGTCTTTAGTTGTTTTAAATCTTTACACAAAAAAAGTACACGCGTAACGTGTACTCCTTCCTCACCGCTTTCGGCTGCGCACAGTCATTCTATAGTTAACGATATTGGAAATTTCGTTTTCAGCTTTGCAGAAGCTACCGTATATGGCTCCTGCAGGAGACGGAAACAGAAATTTGTTATGTCGTTTACTATATTTGTATGCCGTATTAGCCTGAGATAACCCTGCAACGTTTCTGATAACACGCAATGCCGTACCGGTAGATTGTCTTCATTCCGTCTCTGACAAGCGCTTCCTCATACTTCTTTTCCCGGATCTGCCTGAGGGCTTCCCGGCAGCCGGCATCAAAGGCGGCGTTCTCGGCATATTTCAGTTCGATCACGATACCAATCTCCTGCGCCTCGATCTCGATCATGATATCACTGTAGCCATCCCCCGACTCTGCATTGGATCTCACACACCAGCCGTCAAGATTGCTTAACAGCCCCAGCAGGATCCCGTGATAGAAATTTTCCTTCCTGTCCTTTCTGGCATTCGTATCGCGGATACTGATGGTCTTCCCCAGATAGGCGGTAAAAATATCCTCAACCGCTTTCACATCATTTTCCTGAAACGCCCTTCCCAGACGCTCCAGCTTCGCGGTATCCTTTTTCGTTTCTTCCTGAAACCATCTGCGGATCTGCTGCACAAAGATCCAGCGTATCTCCCTGTTCGGAATGACAAGTTCCGTCATGTCGCCCTGCTGCTGTCCCCGCTGCGTCAGATAACCTGTTGTAAAAAGGATACTCCACAGGTTGTCAACATCAGAATCCAGATCGCGATAAGTCAGCTCCTGCCGAATTATTTTCCGGATGCTGCCACCGTCGATCAGCAGTTCCATCTCATTTCTGGCCGCCGATCCCGCCCTGCCGATAAACTTTCTGACAATATCGTTGCTGCTTGTATTTACCCAATAGTTCTGTGGTTCTGTCACATTCCCGTCACGCAGATCGCCGCAGTAATTGATCACGTCCCACGGACAGTAAATGCCGGTATTACCGAATTGATAGCCGTCATACCACTGCTTTACGGCATCATACTGTTCCATAAATCCATAATAGGAAAGCATGTCTCTTATCTCTTCATCCGTAAAACCAAAGTATTCCCGATAACGCGCATCTTTGATCGTGTATACATTAAAATTATTAAGCCCTGTAAAAATACTCTCTCTGGATATCCGCAGACACCCGGTAAGTACCGCAAAATAAAGGCTCCTGTTTGTTTTCAGCACCTGCCCGAAAAGTCCGCTGATCAGCTCTACCATATCATCGTAATAGCCTGACCGGTATGCCTTATCAAGCGGCACATCGTACTCATCGATCAGGACGACCGTCTTTTGACCATAATATTTCTCTAAAAACTGCGAGAGCTTAAACAGACTGTCCTTCAAAAGCTCATCCGCCATGGAGAAAACACCTTTTTCATTCAGCTCGATGAGCTTTCTGTACTGCTGCCGTTCCGGCTCCGACAGACAATCGCTCTCAAGCAGAAACTGAAACCGCAGCGCCTCGTTGCCGAGAATACTGCGCAGCATTCCTTTGGCCTCATCGAAAGTTCTGCCGCTCACGCCCTTTAAACTGATGGAGATGACCGGAAACCTGCCCATGTACTGCCTGCAAAGCTCTTTCTCTTTCGAGATTTCAAGCCCGTCGAAGAGTCCGCCGTCACTCCCGACCTCAAAAAAGCATCTCAACATGCTTATGTTCAAAGTTTTGCCGAAACGTCTCGGGCGTGTGAGCAGGTTCACCTTGCCCAGATGATCCAGAAGATCCCGGATCAGACCCGTCTTATCCACATAATAGTAACCCTGTGTACGCATTTCCTCAAAATCTTCAATCCCCATGGGGAGCCTTGCGTTACCTGTCATGCCGGATTCCTTTCTGTAAAACTTCTGCATTAACCTCAAACCTGATGCATACGTGGTTCCGATGAAAACGTCCTCAATCTTACCGCGACTCGAACTTATACCCGATCCCCCATATGGTAGCGATCCGCCACCGCTCATGATCGTTGATCTTCTCCCGCAGACGTTTGATATGCACGTCTACGGTACGGGTGTCGCCGATATATTCATAGCCCCAGATCTGATCCAGCAGCTGCTCTCTTGTAAAAACATGATTCGGAGAAGACGCCAGAAAATAGAGCAGCTCCAGTTCCTTGGGCGGCATCTCGATCGTCTTTCCCATGTAGATAACAGAATAATTGGTCTGGTTGACGATCAGATCCGGATACTCCACGCTCTTGACGTCGGAAGCCCTGGGTTCCGCAGCCACCGGTTTATAACGGCGCAGCACCGCTTTCACCCTGGCCACCAGCTCCTTGGAATCAAAAGGCTTCTCCATATAATCATCGGCGCCCAGCTCAAGCCCCAGCACCTTGTCGAACACCTCTCCCTTGGCTGAGAGCATGATGATCGGCAGCGTAGACTTGGCGCGCACCTCGCGGCACACCTGATAGCCGTCGATCCCCGGCAGCATTAGATCCAGCAGCATCAGGTTAGGCCCGAAGCTGTCCACCGCCGAAAGCGCCGACTCTCCGTCGTTGACGATCATCGTCTCGAAACACTCCTTCGTCAGATAGAGCGCGATCAGCTCTGCAATATTGTTGTCATCATCTACGATCAAGATTTTCTGTCTGTTTACCATATATACCTCTCCGTGGATATTTTATAACTCCTGTTTCTGCTTCTTATCTATTACGTAGTCCCTTACTCCTTAAATTCCACGATCGTAACGCCCGCGTCGCCTTCCCCATATTCTCCCAGGCGGTAGCTCTTCACCACCCGGTTCTTACGCAGGTAATTGTGTACCGCATTGCGCAGGGCTCCGGTCCCTTTGCCATGTACCACGCGCACGCTCGGCAGATGGGCCAGGTAGGCGTCATCCAGATATTTGTCCAGCTCGGAAAGCGCCTCGTCCACCGTCCGGCCAAGCAGATTGATCTCCGTGGAAATGGAATAGGACTTGGACATCTTCAATTTGCCGGAAGAAGACCGCTGCATCTTACCGGTATTGATCGTCTCCTCCTCGATCAGTACCAGATCATTCAAAGATACCTTGGACCGGATGATGCCGCACTGTACAAACAGATTTCCGTTCTTATCCGGCAGTGAGCTGACCGTCCCTTTCAGCCCCATGGACACCACCTTGACGCTGTCCCCGGGCTTGATCTGAGTAGGCTTCAATACTTTATGAGTAGGCTTATCGTTCTTAAGCGTTAGTTTTTCATTTTTCTCTGAAATCTTGTCGCGCACCTTCTGGCGGGACTTCTCCAGATCCTTAATGGAAATACCGGCCTCCGCCTTCTGGAAAACGCGGATCGTCTCGTCCGCCAGCTCCTTGGCATTCTGCAGGATCTCGCGGGCCTCCTCGTTGGCCTGCCGCAGGATCTTCTCCTTCGCCTGATCGATCTTCTCCTGTTTGGCTTCCAGCTTCTGTTTCAGCGCCTTGACCTCTTCTTTATAGCCTGCGATCTCCAACCGCTCCTTCTCAATGGTCACGCGGCTGTTCTCCAGATTCGCCAGCAGATCCTCGATACTCTCCTTATCCTCCGTAATATGCCGTTTCGCATCCTCAATGATGTGATTCGGCAGTCCCAGCTTGGACGAGATCGCGAAAGCGTTACTCTTCCCGGGAATCCCGATCAGCAGGCGGTAAGTGGGCCGCAGCGTTTCCACGCTGAACTCACAGCTGGCATTCTCCACAAAAGGCGTAGAAAGGGCATAAACTTTCAACTCGCTGTAGTGAGTGGTGGCCATCGTGCGGATGCCGCGGCCATGCAGATGATCCAGCACCGAGATCGCCAGCGCCGCACCCTCGGTGGGATCCGTGCCCGCCCCCAGCTCATCGAACAGACAGAGTGAACCGCCATCCGCCTGCTGCAGGATCGACACGATATTCGTCATATGGGAAGAAAAAGTGCTCAGACTCTGCTCAATACTCTGTTCATCCCCGATATCCGCGTAAACTTCCTCAAAAATTGACAGTTCCGAACGGTCCAGCGCCGGAATATGCAGTCCTGCCTGCCCCATCAATGTCAAAAGCCCTACTGTTTTCAGAGAAACCGTCTTACCGCCGGTATTGGGCCCGGTGATGACCAGTAGGTCAAAATCAATGCCCAGCTGAATATCAATGGGCACCACCTTCTTCTTGTCCAGAAGGGGATGCCGCCCCTGCCGGATGCGGATCTGATGCTCCGTATTGAAAACAGGCATAGTGGCATTCTGCTCCAGCGCCAGAGCGGCCTTGGCAAAGATAAAGTCGAGGGCCGTCATGGCTTTCTGATTCCCGGTCAAAAGCTCCGTATATGCTCCCGCCTGCGCGCTCAAATCGGCCAGAATGACCGCGATCTCTTCCTGCTCTTTGATCTCCAGCTCCCGCAGCTCGTTATTCAGATTAACGACAGCCGCCGGCTCGATAAAAAAGGTGGAACCGGTAGACGACTGGTCGTGCACCATCCCCTGCACCTGTCCCTTGTACTCGGACTTGACCGGAATACAGTAGCGGTTGTTGCGCATGGTCACCACCGCATCCTGCAGATACGTCCGGCAGGAACCGCTGATCATGGACGCCAGTTGAGAATGAATGCGGTCGTTCGCGATCGCCATGCTGCGGCGGATCTTTTTCAGGGCCGGGCTGGCATCGTCGGCGATCTCCTCCTCCGACAGAATGCACCGGCGAATCTCATTGGAAAGCGGCGTCAAAGGCTCCAGACTCTCGAAATACTCATCCAGAGAATCAGCCGGCGTATCCTCCCGCTCCTTGCGCCCGTAACTCTTGATGCGGTTGACGTTTTCCAGAAAAGCCGCGATCCACAGCAGTTCCGCGATGGAAAGCGTGCTGCCGATCTCCAGCGACCGGATGCACATCCCCAGATCCTTGTTGCCGCCAAAGGACGTTGAGCCCTTGCGGAGCAGATATCCCAGCGCATCCGCCGTCTCCGTCTGCGCTTTCTCGATCGCCTCCAGGTCTGTCATCGGCTCTAAAGCCGCCGTCAGCTTCCGCCCCTGCTCCGAGGTAGCCTTGTCGGTCAGACGCTCGATTATTTTGTTGTACTCCAAGACACGTAATACTTTACTATTCATGATAATTCTCAATCCTTATCAAATTATGAACGATTTGTTATTTTATTGTTACAAAGGAATACTTCTCTTCCTGCAATAAATTGTAGCATACCCCAGTAAAATACGAAAGTTATATTTATCTTCCATAAAAATACGAAACCTGCCATCCTGTGTCAAAATTTTTATGGTATGCTTATTCTAAAAAGAAAAAAGGAAAATCCCAAAAAGGAGGCAATGTATCGTCATGTCAGACAGCCGTTTATTCAGGATCCTGTATCATCTTTTAGACAAAGGCCGCGCCACTGCTCCCGAACTGGCGGCCAAATTCGAGGTTTCCCAAAGAACCATCTACCGCGATATAGACGCATTGAGCAGCGCAGGCATCCCGGTCTATACCGAACCGGGAAGAAACGGCGGTATCTGTTTGCTGGACGATTTTATTTTAGACAGAGCTGTCCTGACTGAAAAAGAAAAGCAGGAAATCCTGACCTCTCTCCAGGGCATCCTGGCCACAGGGTATGCCGCCGGCGAAGAAATGCTGACAAAGCTGGCTGCTCTTTTTCATGTGGATACGGAAAACTGGCTGGAAGTGGATTTCTCACGCTGGGGAGATTTCGCCCTCGACAACACAAAGTTTGAAACGCTGAAAACGGCCGTCATCCAGCACCGGGAAATCAAATTTATCTACGCCGGTGCGAACGGCACAAGCAGCCAGCGCACCGTCTGCCCGCTTAAATTGCTCTATAAATCAAAAGGCTGGTATCTGAAAGCATTCTGCCTCACAAAGCAGGATTTCCGCATCTTCAAGCTAAACCGCATTTCAGACCTGGAACTGCTGACACAGACCTTTGTGCCAAAGCCATATCCGGAGCCGGAAGAGACTTCGCCGCCTGCCTGCCAGCGAATCGTCCTTTCCTTTACCAGAGAAATCGCCTACCGCGTCTACGATGAATTTGACACAGCACAGATCACCTGTCAGGATAACGGCAGCCTGACCGCCAGCGCCGAAATGCCCGTGGATGCATGGCTGATCGGTTATCTGCTCTCCTTCGGAACGCAGGTCGAGATTCTTGAACCCCAGTACCTGAAAGAAATCGTGGCCGAACAGGCCCTGCAGATTTATAAAAAATCAATAAATCCTGAAGAAATGGGTGAATCCTAAGGAAATGACTAAATTCTGATATAAAATAAATAGGTAAATTCTCAATAAGTGAGTGAATCATAAACAAATGACTAACTTCTGAACAAATGACTAAAATAAGCAAATTCTGAATAAATAGGTGAATCCTGAATAAACAAAAGAATTTCCAACAAGATAATAAACCCCGACATCAGATGTCAGGATATATGTGCTATTCTTTAACCAAAGCAAGCAACATAACAAATATTTGTTCCGCTTCCTACGCCGGAACAAAACCCCTGAGAACCGGGAAAGACAGAGGTACGAAATCTATGAGCAGACCAACTTCAAAATCAGACTTAATGACCGCAGCCGCCGACAACTACCGCAAACTGAACACTCTTATTGACGGGTTGACAGAAAAAGAACTGACAACCGAATTTGATTTCGCAGCGGATGAGAAAAAGAAAGAAGCGCACTGGAAACGGGACAAAAATCTCCGGGACGTCCTGATCCATCTCTATGAGTGGCACCAGCTCCTCTTAAGCTGGGTACAGTCCAATCAAAACGGAGAAGAAAAACCCTTCCTGCCGCGGCCCTACAACTGGAAAACCTATGGCGAGATGAACATCTTTTTCTGGAAAAAGCATCAGAATACATCCCTGGAAGAAGCAAAAGAAATGCTTGATCATAGTCACCGGGAAATCATGCAGCTGGCAGAAACTTTCTCCAACGAAGAACTGTTTTCAAAAGGCGTATACAAATGGGTGGGCGGCAGCGCGTTAGGATCCTACTTTGTCAGCAATACATCCAGCCATTACGACTGGGCCATGAAAAAGCTGAAAGCACACATCAAAAAATGCAAAGGACAGTAACCCCTGCCATACTTTGCCAGATTAATTCATGAAAAAAGACACAATCTTTTGCATCATGATCGTGCCTTTTTTCATGGATTTTAAAGTCTCTTCCTTTTATTTCAATACAATCCATCTGCCATTTTTGGCAGGCCCTTCGTGAATAATCATCTGCCTTTTTTTCAGTTCTTTGATCGCCCGTTCGATAGATGCCCTGGAAATATTTAACTCTTTGATCATTTTGGCCACCGAAGTGGACGGATTTCTCTTTATGGCCTCCAAAACTGTCTGTTCCTTATCCGTCAATGTTGCATTTACTCCCTCATTTACTCCCTCATTTACTCCCTCATTTACTCCCTCATTCTGTCGGAGAAATTCCGGATGAATCAATAAAGTAGTACAAAATGAAAGGCGTTCAGGATCCGTTTCAAAAATTGGCTTCGGTGAACCATTGCGCTCCAAAGCATTTAAAATTTTTCGAAATCCTGTATTACGTCCCTCAGTCAGATGCATTTCTTTCAGGAATTCGCCAATCCGGCGGTTACGGTATCGTCTGTTAAATACATGATATGTCCGCAAACCTTCTTCTGTAATAGAACGGTCTGCTCCGGGATGACTGACAATCTCTATCCTGTCCGGCAGAACACGCACCTCAATCGGCTCACGGACATCATAACCTTTATGATAGACAGCATTACAGAGGCTTTCTTCAATAGCCGCATAAGGATAATTAAAAAACCGATCTGCCTCAGCCTTATTCGGGATCTTTATGATCTGCTCCTGAATAATACTGTTCTGAATATACTGCAGTGCTTCGCGAAGCTGCTGATGCAGCGGTCCTTTGAAAATTTTTTCGATGATCCTGTCCCCGCCCAGATCATCAGGAAACTGAACCACATCAATCTGTGCATAGGGAAAAAACCTCTGCGGCTCCATGCTGAAAAACATCAGCCCAACATTTTTAGGTTTCGTATATTCCGGCAGAGTATTTACAATGTTCATATTCCGACATAAATCCACAAATTGCATATGCCCGGACTCTTCATAAAGCGAGCTGCCGATTTCTTTCAAATAAGACTGGATCAGCGTGAGATTAAGGTCTGTCAAATCCGCTTCATGATTGATCCTGTCATCAAAAGGGACATTGTTGGCAAGATTATAAAGGTCTCTCTTCTCCTCCTCAGAAGGCACTATCGTACTGGCCATTTTCCGAATATAATAAACGCGCTCCTTCTCGTTTTTTGCCATGGTTCTGGGAGAAGAATACGGACGCAGATAACCGCCCGGCGCCCAAATCACAATAAACTTTTTCTCTTCATAATCGGCCACTTCGACAATGGGCAGATATTCCGGCTGGATACGTTTGCATTTATTCAGCATATCTTTCAGATAATGGTCGATTTTTTCCGGCGAAACACCCGGCAGCGCATCGGGACGTCCATCTTTTTCCTTCACCCCTATCACAATATATCCGCCGCCCCAGTTATCTATATCATTTGCAAAAGCGCAGATTGTCTTCAGGGAGGCTTCTGCATCCCAGGTTTCTTTAAATTCAATTCTGGCCCATTCCACAACATTTCCGGAAAGCAGTGTTTTTATATTTGTTGGTACAGCCATTTTCTTTACTCCATTCTCTGATCTTATATAATGATTGTTCCGCGTCATCCCTCGGCAAATTTACAGACCTTTCCCGAGGTTAACAGCTTTTCTCCACATATCCATATCATATTCACAATTCAAAATAATAGCAAGCGGCACATCCGCTTTCCCTTTTGCATATGGGCAGACTCTTCCGTTTATGATATAATCTCGACAGTAAGACCACCCCTCTTTCAGGCATGGCAGGGCTGCGGCGGTCAGCATCCGAATACATTATACAATACGAGGTTACCCATGAGAAAGACCCTTTATCTCAAATTAATACTGGCATATATTATTTTCGGCCTGTTTGGCTTTGTGGTGGTGGCTACTTTTGTGGCCAACATGACGCTGGATCATCTGAAAAAGGAGCATTCGGAATCCCTCTACCGCGAGGCTACTTTCATCGCCAATACCTACGCTACCGACCTGTACAAAAACGAGATATCTCTGGAAGCCGTCAAAGTACAGCTGGACGCGCTGGACGCCTACACGAACGCCGTTCTCTGGATCATCAATCCGTCCGGACGCCTTGTGCTGGATTCTTCCGCCCCGCTGGATCTGGAAAATGAGATCGTCATAGAAAATTTTGATTCCACGGTCACGGCTGGCTCCAACTACGTTGTGGGAAATTTTTTCAATACATTTGAAGAAGATATGCTGAGTGTTTTCGCTCCCATCACGGCCGACTATAAAGTAAAGGGCTACGTGGTCATCCACATGCCCATGGGCAGCATTCAGATGGAAGCCAACAGTATGCTTACCATTTCTTATCTGATGCTCGTAATCCTGTTTTTGCTGTCTCTGATCATCCTGATCTTCTTTACGGAAATCGTCTATATTCCGCTGCGCAAGATCACAGAAGCAACGGAGCAGTACGCCAGCGGCAACATGCATTATGAATTCACCGTGGAAAGTGAAGACGAGATGGGGTATCTGGCGGCTACCCTGTCCTACATGGCAAGTGAGATCGCCCGCTCCGAGGATGACCAGAAGAAATTCGTAGCCAATGTTTCCCACGACTTCCGTTCCCCTCTGACTTCCATCAAGGGATATCTGGAAGCCATGATCGACGGCACGATCCCGCCTGAAATGCACGAGAAATATCTGTCCATCCTGTTAAATGAAACGGAGCGCCTGACAAAGCTGACCAACAGCCTGCTGACACTCAACAATCTGAATACCAAGGGAATTATGCTGAACAAATCCGATTTTGATATCAACGGCGTGATCCGCAATGTGGCCGCCTCCTTTGAGGGCACCTGCCGCGAACGGACCATCGCCATCGAACTGGTACTGACCGGCGACCAGATGTATGTATTCGCCGATGTAGACAAGATCCAGCAGGTTCTCTACAACCTGCTGGACAATGCGATCAAATTCAGCCATCACGATTCCATCATCAAGATGGAGACTACCGAAAAGCATAATAAAATTTTTGTCAGCGTAAAGGACTCCGGCATCGGTATCCCGAAAGACGACCTGAAACTGATCTGGGACCGTTTCTACAAATCTGACCTGTCCCGCGGCAAGGACAAGAAAGGCACCGGACTCGGCCTGTCCATCACCAAGGAGATCATCCGCTCCCACGGCGAGAACATCAATGTGATCAGCACGGAAGGCGTTGGCACGGAATTTATCTTTTCACTGCCAAAATCGGATGTGGAGGATGACGATTAGGCAATTTGGAATTCCTTATAGAATATGTCTATGTCAATTTGGAATAAACTTTAAAATCCATTGACTGAGTCTTAAAATATGGTAATATAATATTAAAGGTGAGTCCTACCGTTAAGTGGAAGTTGTAAAAGCGATAGAATCGCCTGTCAGGTGATTCTACAGTGTGGCTATGCTTTCGGCATAGCCACATTTTTTATACCAAGGAGCAACATGAAACAAGAGAGATTAAACCTGTATCGTATAGATATGAAATACATAAGAAACTTACACAATGCAGATAACAGGGTATCATCTGTATCACCGCAACTCGGAAAGCAGCATCGAATCTATGTAGGTATTGTCGTTATATGCAATGAGCAAAAATACCTGATTCCTTTATCACATCCAGTAGAGAAACATAAGAAAATGAGTCCACGTGCAGATTTTGATAAAATAATAGATAAACACGGAAAACTGTTAGGTGTGTTAAACTATAATCTTATGATTCCTGTTACAGAACAGCAACTTATTAAAGTCAATCTTAAAACTGATAAATCAGACTCTGCCGGAGACAAATATTATAAGCAGTTATGTATCGATGAACTTAACTGGTGTCGAAAAAATACGGCTCTTATCATAAACAAAGCAAACTGTCTGTATAAACTTTGCATGGAAGAAACAAACTATAAGGGCAAAATTCGTTGCCTTAATTTTATTAAATTGGAAAAAGAATGCGAAAAATATAATCGCAAACGAAAACAAAGTCCGGGATGTTAAAGGAATCCTGCGCGAAATACCTGTTCCCTATCAGAATGGAGTGTTACCCCGAAGGAATTTTAGCTCCACTGCAGCCGGTGCAGCTCTCCCTGCGTCTGCATCTCCCGAAAGCGGTTCTGCCGCAGCGCCTCATACAGCACTATAGCCACAGAATTGGAGAGGTTCAACGACCTGATCTGCTCCAGCATGGGAATCCGGATGCACATCTCCTCGTTTTCCACCAGGATTTCCTCCGGAATGCCGGCGCTCTCCTTGCCGAACATGATATAGTCATCCGGCGCAAAAGTAACGTCCGAATAGACCTGTCTGGCTTTCGTTGTCGCCATCCAGATTCTGGCCTGCGGATGCATCTGCTTAAATTCTTCGTAATTCATATAGCGGGTGATATCCAGATGTTCCCAGTAGTCCATGCCGGCCCGCCTGATCGACTTCTCATCCAACCGAAACCCCAGCGGTTCAATGAGGTGAAGGCTCGTACCTGTTGCTACACAGGTACGGCCGATATTCCCCGTATTTGCCGGAATCTCCGGCTGATGTAATATGATATGCATAATTATTTCTCTGCCCGCAGCCTTTCCACAAAAGCCGCCAGCTTCCCGATCGCAACTTTCAGATTATCCAGAGAATAGGCGTAGGAAATTCTCAGATACCCTTCCCCGCAGTTGCCAAAAGCCGTTCCCGGCACCACAGCCACCTTTTCTTCCGCCAGGAATCTGCTGGCAAACTCGTCGCTGGTCATGCCAAACTCTTTAATACACGGGAACACGTAGAAAGCCCCGAAGGGTTCAAAGCATTCCAGTCCCATCTCCTGAAAGGCATTCAGCAGATAGCGCCTTCTCTGGTTATAGGCCATCCGCATCTCCTTCACATCGTCGTCCCCGTTGCGCAGCGCTTCCACTGCCGCATACTGGCTTGTTGTGGGAGCACACATAATGGCAAACTGATGGATCTTCGTCATCTGCTCCACGATCTCCCGCGGTCCGCAGGCATAGCCCAGCCGCCATCCGGTCATGGCAAACGCCTTCGAGAAACCATTGATCAGGATTGTCCGCTCCTGCATACCTTCAATTTCCACGATCGAAACATGCTTCTCTTTGTAGGTAAGTTCTGCGTAGATCTCGTCGGACATGACAAAGATATCATGCCTGCGGATCACTTCCGCGATCGCCTCCAGATCCTTCCGCTCCATGATCGCCCCCGTGGGGTTATTCGGGAAAGGCAGGATCAGCACTTTCGTCTTGTCGGTTATGGCGTCTTCCAGCTCCTGCGCCGTCAGACGGAACTCGTTCTCCCCTTTTAACTCGATGATCACCGGCACACCGCCAGCCAGCACCGCACAGGGCTCATAGGAAACATAACTGGGCTGCGGGATCAGCACTTCATCCCCCGGATTGAGCATCGCACGCAGGCCAATGTCGATGGCCTCCGAACCGCCCACCGTGACCAGCACTTCATGGTTCGGATCGTATGTAACACCCTGTTTTCTCTTCGTATAATGACAGATTTCTTCTTTCAGTTCCTTCAAGCCGGAATTTGACGTGTAGAAAGTCCGCCCCTTTTCCAGCGAATAAATACCTTCGTCCCGGATATGCCACGGCGTATCGAAGTCCGGTTCCCCGACACCCAGGGAAATGGCATCCTTCATCTCCGTCACAATATCGAAGAATTTGCGGATCCCGGACGGTTTGATCTCTACTACTTTATCAGCTAACGGATTTCTCACGGTGTCACCTTCTCTCTCGTATCCTCGTATTTTTTCGTCAGGACCGTACCGTGATCCTTATACTTTTTCAGAATAAAATGCGTTGCCGTACTGAGCACCGATTCGAGCGTGGACAGCTTATCCGACACAAAACCGGAGATCTGTTTCAGGGATTTTCCTTCCAGAGTCACCAGCAGGTCATAGCCGCCCGAGATCAGGTACACGGAATTCACTTCCGGATACTTGTAGATCCGCTCCGCGATCTTATCAAAACCCTGCCCTCGCTGCGGCGTCACGCGCACCTCGATCAGCGCCGACACCTTCTCTATGGAAGTCTTCTCCCAGTCAATCATCGTATGATAGCCGCAGATGATCCCCTCAGCCTCCAAAGCCGCCAGTTCATTTACCACATCGATCTCTTCCACACCCAGAATGACAGCCAGCTCTTTTAAATCAATACGGCTGTTCCTTTCCACGATCGCCAACAATTCTTCTCTCATACTCTTTCTTTTCCTCCATCCTGTTCTTACAATTCTTACTGTTCTTGCTGTCTTTACTATTCTTCCTGTTCCCATCCAATATCATAAAATAGATGAAACTTCCTGTCTATCTCTATCCCCTTGGGCCAGCGCATAGATCTGGTCTGCCTTTGGCTTATCCAGATACCGTTTCTCGTCTTCGTTATAGATCACCCGGTCTTTTCCGGCCGTCGTCCTGCCGATGACTGCCGCCGGAATTCCTTCCCGTGCCAGCGCATCCGTGAGCGCCTGCCCGTTATCCGTCACCATCAGCAGACAGCCGCCCGACAACAACTCATATGGATTCAGCTCCAGAAATTCACAGATCTCCACCGTCTCCTGCTTCAAGGGTATTTTCTTCAAGTCGATCTCCAGTCCAACGCCTGCCCGCTGTGCCAGTTCCCACAAGGCTCCGAAGATCCCTCCTCTGGAAACATCATGCATTCCGCAAACGCCGGACTTCACGGCGGTGGCGGCCTCCGGTATCACGGACAGATATCTGTCGTAAGCTGCCGCCTCGTCGATCATGCGGACCGGATACCTGGTGCACAGCTGTTGCCTGTACCGCGACGCCAGCCGCGCCGTACCTTCCAGCCCGATCCATTTACTGACCACAATATCCTGTTCTTCCCTGATTCCCCGCAGGGAACCGGCTCGTGCAGCCTCCCGTTTCCCCACGCCGGTCACGGTCATCAACGGCCGGTCAACGGCAGGCGTTACTTCCGTATGTCCGCCCAGAATCTGCGTGCCGCACCCACGGCACACCTCTTCCGCCTGCTCCATCATCAGCTGCAGCCCGCTCTCTTCCGTCTCCTCCGGCAAAAGAACCGCCAGCATCACTCCCACCGGCTCCGCCCCTGCCGCGGCCACATTGTTGAGCGCCATAGAAATGGCATAGGTACTGATCCGCTCCGCCGCAGCCGTGACCGGCGTCGTGGAAAGCACAGTCTCATATCCTTCGCCAAACGATAAAACGGCGCAGTCTTCCCCCAGAGCTGCGCCACTTACCACTTCTTCCCTATGCGTCTTTATATACTTCAGGACAGAACGTTTCAATACGTTCTCCGAAACTTTTCCACATCTCATCTCTTTACGCCCGGCCGTTTCCTGCCTGCCTCCGATTCATCATAGCCTGCATATTTTGTTGTCTACTATGAAAGTCTTCGACTTTCACAGCTTGGATGGCCATGCGGCCCGCCCGACGGCAGGCTAAGCATGATGTAAGTTTACTGTGCAGGCGCCCCTTCCTGCGGCTGAGGCGGCTGTGCCTGCCCTTCCGCCGGGGGCGGCGCTCCCGCATCTGCCGGAGCAGGCGG
>OFFV01001183.1_pt1 | contig 16279 bp, 20 predicted proteins | sample 1521461 | NCBI WGS metagenome assembly OFFV01 (sample SAMEA3504120, study PRJEB24116) | mouse gut metagenome | biome: mouse gut; feature: mouse-associated habitat; material: faeces | place: Denmark | collected 2011 | reverse complement strand
AACCAACTGGCCGAAATGCTGGGAATAACGGACAAGGCAGTGTCAAAATGGGAAACAGGAAAATCAATGCCTGATCCGTCTCTGTTTCGTCCACTGTGTGACCTGCTCCATATAACTTTGAATGAATTGCTCTCAGGTGAATTCATATCCGATGAAAACCTGAAAGAGAAATCTAATCAATTACTGCTTGAAGTCGTCACAAGCTGGCTTGGCAAAGATCAGTGGGAGAATAACACAAATACCTCTGTTCCAACCGTCCTAAAGATAAAAAATATCAGAAAAGTATATGAAACTGAAAATACTGTAACCGAAGCCGTTAAAAATGTCAGCTTTGAAATCACCAAAGGGAGCTTTGTAGGTATCATGGGAGCATCTGGATCAGGAAAAACCACCTTACTGAATATGATTGCGACAATAGATAAAGCCACCAGTGGGCAGATCGAAATTGATGGGTATGACATTGCAGAACTGACTGAAAATGATCTGGCATCATTTCGCCGGGAGCATTTAGGTTTTGTATTTCAGGAATACAATTTATTAGACACCCTGACTGTCTATGAGAATATCGCCCTGGCGCTGACAATTAAGCGGATACCAAAAGAGACCGTAAAACAGACGATTCTTGATTTAGCCGGCAAATTAGGAATATCTGAAATCCTGAATAAGTTTCCCTATGAGATTTCGGGCGGCCAGAGGCAGCGATGTGCCTGTGTAAGAGCAATTGCGGCAAATCCCGGCCTCATTCTTGCCGACGAGCCCACCGGGGCATTGGATAGTCACTCCGCAACACAATTACTGGAAACATTCGTCATGCTCTGCCGCAAATACTCTGCTACCATTTTAATGGTGACACATGACGCCTTATCCGCAAGTTACTGTGATAAATTGTTGTTTATGAGGGATGGCGAAATCAAAGCATCCCTGGAACGGACACAGGAAAATAAACAGGAATTTTTCACTAAAATTTTAGATACTATCACAAAAATAACAGGAGGAGTTCACTATGTATCTTAAATTAGCGCTCCGTAACACAAGGCATTCCATATTTGACTACCTCCTGTATATTTCATCCATGGTCATGCTCACTTCCATTATTTTCCTTTCAAACAGCATCGCGGATTGGGGGGATATGCAGGCGGGCTTTCAGACAATGGCTTTACCCTTACTGATCGTGATGATCATGACGGTGCTGGTAAACTATATCAATCATTTTATCATCAGGCAGCGTGCAAAAGAATTTGCCACTTATATGTTGCTCGGAATGGAAAAAGATAAGCTGTCTTTGGTATTCCTGTGTGAATTATCTGTGATCGGCCTGGCATGCTTTCTTCCGGGCGTGATTTTAGGTACGGGGATTTTTTCTATTTGCTGCCATACACTGCTGCTGGAAACCGGAAGTCACTCCATATTCCGAATTATATTGAAAAGCACGCTGCAAACATTTTTATATTTTTGCAGCGTGGAAATTGTGTCAATATTTCTTACGAAGCGTAACATTTACAGACTGCAAATTGTGCAGCTTATGCAGGAAAAACAACGCAATCAGCCGCTTGACGCAGGTAAAAAGTTTTTATGGGGCTGGATGCTTATGAGCAGTTATTCCGGTTATCTGGCATTGCTGTTTGCTATTTCCTTTATGCCCGACGAGATAATGACTGTTTCCGTCTCCCTTATTTCACTGCCAATGTCAGTATGCGTTTTCTCATTCTACAGATGGCTGTATGCTTTTATCGCATCCTTACGTCTGTCACAGGCAGATGCTTTATATCGGGGCAATTGGCTATATCAGATTGCTGAAATGACAAGCGGCTCAAAGACCGGCGCAAATATAAATACCATTTTCTGCATCTGCTTTATTTTTTCAGCAGCCGCCTTTGTTTTCGGGACATTTCTGCTTAGCCCAGATATTTATATTTTTGAAAAAAAGCAGCAGCAATGGATGGGATTCTTACAAATCAGTATTTGCGTTATTTTTATGATCATCTATTTCTCTGTCCTCTCTCTATTACAGATCATTGATTTAAAAAGGGAGAACAGAAATATACGGCTATTGTTTCACATGGGGAAAAATCAATCTGACTTAAAATACCTGATTTGTACACAGGTCCTTATAAAAATGTTCATGCCAATACTAATGTCTTTTATTATACTTTGGACGGCTACACCGTTTGTCAACTATAAAATGAATTCCATATTGCCCGCACACAATCATCTACTTAAGGCCATCGGTGGTTTCATGGCTTGTTTCTTTGTTCTGTATTTATGTTTTTTTGGTGTGGTGTATATGGTAAACATGCGATATATTAATTTCAACACTAAATAATGAGAGCCTGTGCAGCTCTTTATCACTTTTCACTGAGGGTATCTTTTACCGTTTTACTCAATACCATCACGAAAACCTTTTTACAGGCAGTTTCCTTGTTGTATATGGATTATGAATCCGAAAAACCGCCAAAGGAAATGTTTTATGCATGGGTTTTCTCGAACAGATTAAGAGGATGCTGCCCTGGTCATCATTTTCCCTATAGAAAGCGGGAAATGGTACGTAAGCATCATCTGCGCCGCCTGGCCCGCACAGTGACAGATCACAAATTTCTTCGACCAGATATGATCCGCCAATCCATAGCCGACTTTTCTGGCATCCGCCTTAAATTCCTTCGGCACAGAAATCCCCGATGCGGCTTTTGTGTCTGTCAATGGCGGGTGAAACAGGTGAAAAGATATTCCATATCCTTCATTTTCTATTTTCAAACACTTCGCCAGTGATTCTATCGCCCCTTTTGAAGCGGCATAGGGAGAAATATTTGAAAAACCGGTAACACCCACCCCTGAACTTGTGAAGATGATACGTCCTCTTCCGGCCTTGCGCATAAACGGCAGAACTGCCTTGGTCAGCCTCAATGCCCCAAAATAGTTTACATCCATTACTTTTTGATAGACTTCACAGCCGGTGTCGCGCTCATTTTCAAACGTACACAGGCAGGCATTGTGTACCGCGATATCGACAGCGCCAAACTGTTCCACCGCCCGGCGTACACCGTTCTCAATACCGGAAGCATCACATGCGTCCGCAAGCACCGTCAAAAGACCTTCCGGATACCTTTCTTTCAGCATCTCAACATGCTCTGTCTGCCTGTCCAACACCGTCACCGAATTTCCCACTTCCAGTAATCGTTCCACAAGATAATATCCGATCCCCTGATCAGCGCCGACGATCAATATATTAGCCATGTTGTTACTCCCCCATCTCCATAAAAAAATTCTGTATATGTCTGTATGCCCTTTCCCGAAATGCCTGTCTGCACTCCTCCGTCAATGCGCCGCACAAAAGGAAACGCTGCATAAGAAGAAAAACCGGTGCATAAAATTTCACCGCCAGGTATTCGATCTCTGCCGGTTTCACAATTCCCGCCGTCACCAATACAGAAAACACTTTCGCCTGAAACGCAAGCGGCCTGTCAATCATCCAATGATCATATCTTTTCTGTATCTCATCATTGCAAAAACGCTCGATCGAAAGCAGGCGCATAATTTTATTGCAGTATTCATCCATAAGATACGCTTCAAAGAAGCAGTCACAGGTCTTTCCAAAAAAATTTTCCTCAAAAGTGTCTGGTGCGGTCTTTAATGCCTCTTCTAATTGAAGCATGAACCCAGCAGCTGTCGCTTCAAAATGTTGCAGCAGTTCGTCCAGAATAGCCTGTTTGTTCTTGAAATGATAATAAACGGAACTCTCCCTGATCCCTACACGCCCGCAAATATCCCTGATGGAAACAGCAGAAAACCCGTTTTGAGCAAATAAATCCAAAGAAATATCCAGTATTTTTTGTTTCGTCCCCTTCATTGACACGCCCTCATCTAACAGTTGTTAGGTAATATTATATCTAACAACTGTTAGATTGTCAATAGCAGGTAAAGTGCAATGAGACCACAGACCATCTTCAGGGATTATGAAGACAGCCGCGAGACATCCAGTCTTTCTATTCCGTTCGCGGAACACAGCACCTGGATCGGCCGATTCCAGTACAGTGTCTTTTGCATAACGGTCCGCATTATTATGAGAATAGAGGCAGAATGCTCCATTGATCTTCTCAAACACCGGCGTATGGCTGTATGTCAAATTTGAGCTGATATTCAAAAAAGTATCGTCATCATAATCAGCCCGACAGCACGGAAATTTGTCCGGGGACTGAACATCGCGTTCTTCCCGTCTTTCTGAATATAGATGATCTGTTTATGCATGATTTTTTCTATTTTTGTGGCCGTCTGTATCAGGTAGCTCTGATCAGCCTGGCTCTGCATCCGCTTTACTACGTCTTCCAAAGCCCGCGGCAGTTTTTCATCCAGACTGCTTTTTGGAATATAGCGAAAGATATCCAGTTCATAAGCATCCACGGCATATTTCAAATATGCCGTCACAAAAATGATGATGGCGTCCGGCAGACAGCTCCTGACCTGCTCCGCAAGCTTCATACCATCCGTATCAGGCATCTCAATATCACTCAGCACAAGATCGAAATATTTTCCTTCCTGAATGTCATATTTCAACAGGTCGCTGCGGTCATAGGTTTCCAGCATCGCCATGATATTTTTTTCCTTAAAATAATTCTGTACCTTGTCCTTTATGTTCGCAAGCAGAGAACTGTCATCTTCACATACTGCCACATGCAGCATTCTTACTCACTCCTGTCTGACCCGTATTCTATCATGATATGGCTGCGCTCTTTTCCAGATAACAGTATTTGCGCTGAGCGGATCGCTCCATCAACGAATCACCTCATAACGTAACCGCAAATAGGAATTCTCCAACATCACACATTCCTGCAGTTTCAGAACTCCTAATTGTGACAATTCACTTTGTGAAACCAGCGATTTACCATCAATTAAGGTAGATGTGTCTTTGCCGCCAATCAAAACCGGCGCAACGACAATATCCACATAATCAAATAGTTTTTCACGAAGAAATAAACCATTTAGTGTACCGCCGGTTTGTATTGTTATCCTCTCGCAGCCATATTCTGATTTAAGGGTTATAAGTGCATCTTTCAGCGATAATTCTTTTTGATAGACAATATGCAGATTTCTCTCCTCCATGCTGAATGCCGGATGCTTATCATTCGACGTGACCAGCACAAAGTTTTTTGATAAAGCACAGAAATACCGTATCCCATTCTCGTTCAAATGGCTGTTATCCAGTACCACAAAAGATACGGGCGTTTTATTTGGCATTTCCTTTGTATTGACACCGATCTTGGCTTGAACCCGCCCGGAATTGAACGACCACAAATCTGTCGTCTGCTCTATTTCATAATATTGATGCAGGCCTTCGGTAAGCCCTGCAATTTTCGGAAAATCCTTATCTACATCCAGATCGTCCGTTGCGCCGGTGCTTATTTTTCCGTCAACCGACATCAGCATAAACAATGTTGTAACAGGTCTGTCCATAGTATCCTCCTGATCTTTCATTTGCTGCCTGCTCTATTATAACTGTTCCCTTCCAAAAGTCTTCCCTGTAAAACTGCGGCCGTGTATTTACCTGAAGATTCTGCCTCTAAAGTTACCTCTGCACTTTCTTTCTGACCAACAGGGAAATCAGCATTGCCGCCATTCCCAGGGCAAGATAGACCGCCGCGTACATAATAAATGCCGGCTCCCCCATTTGAAAGAAAATCCATGTGCCGGCCAAAAACAGCACCGGCGGGATTACCGGAAGGCTCCATAAACGCCTGACATCTTTTCCCGCACAGGCGCCGATGATCACAGAATATAAGGGATCAACTGCAAAGAATAAAAGAAAAGATACCGCCATTCCTGCATCACTTTTGACGAAAGTAACCGACAGCCACGGCAGCGCCAGCATGACCAGCGCTGAGACGGCCAGCCATAAAATAATGTCCTTTTTCATGTCATACCTCCTCAATGGTCTTCTCTGCCTGACCTCCAGGGTATGTATCAGAAAAAATCCGGCCTTCTATTACCCTGAAGATGATGCAGATTTGTGCGGTATTCCATAGACCGCTCCCTTCCGGCTTTCCCTGTCACACTATGCCATGCAGTATTCCAACCGCCCCCGCGCCCAGCATGACATAAATGGGATTTACTTTCCATTTCCTTAAAACAAAAAAACCAACCGCAAAAATGATTACAGAGATCACATTGATTTCACTCAGATCAGCCGGCAAAACTCTTTCTCCGTAAAAAGCCATAGTCACTAAGGTAATGCCGGCAGACGCAATCATGGCTACAACAGCAGGACGGATGCCTGCAAGCACTCCCTGTACCATTTTCAACTCTCGAAAGCGATAATAAATAGAGGCAAGTGTCATTACGATCACGCAAGACGGGAGAATACAGCCTGTGGTGGCAATCACTGCGCCCGGAATCCCTGCAACCTGAATTCCCACAAAGGTTGCTGAATTGACGGCGATCGGTCCCGGTGTCATTTCCGCAATCGTCATAATATCTGCAAACTGACTCATAGTCAGCCACGGATGAATATCGACAACCTGACTTTGAATCAACGGCATGGCAGCATATCCACCGCCTATACTGAACAACCCGATCTGAAAAAAGCTCCAAAACAGTTCAAGATAAATCATAATGTCTTCCCTCCTTTCCTGCCAAGGTACAGAGTATCAGCCGCGCCAATTACAGCACAGATCAGAATAATCAGTATAATATTAATTTTCATAAAACGAACAGCGATAAAAGACGCAGACAAAACAGCGATCGGCAGAACCCGTTTTTTCTGGAAAATACTTTTTCCCATTTTCATTACTACATCACAGATTACGGCCGCTACTCCTGCAAGCATACCTGTCATAGCCATGTTGACAATCGCATTATCACGAAAAGCAGCATAGAAAAAGGAGATGACAGAGATAATGATGAGCGGCGGCAGCACTGTTCCCAATACCGTTATCAAAGCCCCTGCCATCCCTGCTACATGATAACCCACAAGAATAGAGGCATTGACAGCGATCGCACCAGGTGAGGATTGCGCGATTGCTGTCAAATCCATCATTTCCTGTTCTTCTATCCAGTGCAGCTCATCCACAAACTTTTTCTGCATTAAGGGGATAATAACAAATCCACCGCCGAACGTACAGGCGCTCAACTGAAAAGTCGATAAAAATAACTTGATGAATATTTTTTGTTTCAATGTGCTTCCCTCCTTATGTGCATAAGTATATCACTTGCTTTTCGATATGGGAAATAAAATAAAATCATAAAACAACCATACCGCCGCTGGTGCTGCGATTCTTGAAAAGTGAGGCGTATTGCGGAAAGCAGGTGACACTTTTGACAACAGAAAGATATGAAACGACTGGCCGGGGCGCGGTCAATTTGTCTGGACGCTTATGGAACAGATAACATTCCAGTGTAATGGACGTGGAAAATCTGGATGCCGGGCAAGAGTTTAGCGAACTGCCTTCTGATGAATAAGTGCATGGAGTCCGCCATCCCCAAAGCACTTATTCATGCCACAGAGCATTTTACAGGAAAAGGCGGATGCTTTGAGATCTTAAGCTTCTTTTACTGTACCAGAGCACCCAGCTTTTCCAAAAATGACTGATAGAATGCCCGTTCCTTCATCTGCTGCCGCTGCACATCTATACCGTTTAAATTCGCCGTAGAACGCGGGTGGTCTAAATCATACAGCGCCTGCTCTGTCACCCTGATTGCCGACTGCACCGTGCTTCCGAGCAGATCATTTGAATCGCTGATTCCTTTCATCCATTTATCTGCCCTCTGTACCATCATCTTCGAAATATGCGTCAGCATACCGTTCCCGGACATTCCAAGCCCGTTCACGCCTGCTTCTTTAGCCGCATCCATCCACGCCTGCTTCACCGCCTCCGGCGCGTGGGCGCCGACTGATGCAAAGGCTTTCTCCTCGGAATTATTTCTCTCTTCCGCGGCCTTCTCTGCCACAGTTTCTTTGAATGACAAAGTTTCTGAGACCGTACTCTGATCTGCTTTCTTTGTTCCGTACCATGCCGGACTTCCCATCGCTCCTATTCCATTAACGCTCATTTCCAAATGTCCTCCATTATTTTATTTATGTGCTGCCGTCATTTAATTTATCGGCAGATTTTTAAGTATTTTGGGATACATGGAACGAAAAGCATATAAAATGGAATGAAAAACCTTCATCCTTTTCTTCAACATAAGGCAGGCATAAACCTGGCAAACAGATATAACCCCTCCGGACCGGCACTGACCTCATGCGGCACGCCTGCCTGCATGATGGATATTGTACCGGGCTCATATGGAATAATGCTGCCTGCATTGACACATTTCCCACGCCCCTTTATCACCTCATGCATTTCCAGCTGCGTTTCATGGATATGATCCCCAATCCTGCAATCAGGAGCAATCCGCACCAAATGACAGCTGAACTTCCCCTCAGTGTCCTTGGCCGTAATGATGTGCTTCAGCTCCACTCCTTCAAACGTCGGATGCTTTGACCATCCAATCTCCGCAAAGCAGGCCTCTCTTTCCGGCAAAACCAGTTTTCCGTTGTTAAACACTTCGAATGTATCCATTCTGCACCTCCGATAAAATATGTGATCTGTCTTACGTTTCAATCATATTCTCCGGAGGCAGTCATGTCTTGTAAAAAATTGCCCTGTGTACTTAACCTTATATACTTAGCTCTATCTGTTTTTTTGAGCGCATGTATTCTGACGGAGATATCCCGACGATCCTTTGGAACGCCCTGTCAAAGTGGCTCTGATCATAAAACCCCATTTCTGCGGCAATCCCGCTGATCGTCTTTTTCCCATCCAGCAATCTCTGTGATTTCCGTATGCGGTTTTGGATACAGAACTGGTGCGGCGTCATTCCGATACTGTTTCTGAATTTTCTTATGAAATAATATTTACTGACATAAATATCCGCCGCCAATGTTTCTACAGACAGCTCCACTTCCGGGTGACTGATAATTTTATCTGTCAGAATCTTAATGCCTGCATCCATCTCTTTCCATCCGTTATCCCGGTGGTGGTAAACCTCCCGCACCGAAAGCAGCAGTCTATCGCCCTGTTCTTTACCGAAAGTCCCCTGCTCTGCCGCCTGCTTTAACAGCTCCCGAAGAATATCCTCTGCTGTTTCTACAGCATTCTCCTCTATAAACGCAGTTCCTATACACATGGACAGCAGACGCGTATCTTTTCCCTGACGCACGGAATGTACCGCATAGGGCGGGATCACGAACACATCTTCCCTGCGGCATACCGCTTCCCTGTTTTCCAGACAAAGCGTAACCGCTCCCTGCATGACCACTGATATGACATAATGACCGACATGGTTATGGGAAGCAAAATGCTTATCAATATTCTCCGACAACACGAACTCGATTGGGTATTTATCACATTGATGGTATTGCATTTTTTCCTCCTGTCAGTTCATATCAAGCAATGTCTGATGGTGATTTACTGTTCGTAACATACGTATTAAAACTGCCACAGCAATTCCCGTTTTCATCAAAAATCAATTCGTCATTCACAACTCTTGCTCCCTGAGCACTCCAAAATGCCTTCTGCATCTGCTTGCTGACTGGTACATGCGCCAAATTCTTTTCCAACAGTTCCGCCTCTTCGGGATCTTTGATACATTTCTCCAAATATGCCGGTGATATCGTCACCTTATAATAAGGCGCAGATAAACAAGAATACTTATCCTCCGCCTTTTTAGTGTCTGTTTTCTCCATCACATTGCTGTTTCCAATCGGATAATTGTTTAATCCCACCTGCATTATTTCACTTCTTCTGGTAAGTTACCTGCTAATATCTCAATACAGTAACTTTGTAACGATACCCATTATTTTCCAGAAATTCTTCACCCCAGAATACCACTGCCTGATCACTTACGATCTTTATCCCGTTCATGCTTTCATAATTATCGTTATACAGGACGACAGGCTGGCCATCGACTTTCCCGTCCACAATGCGCACACCGCTGATCTGATACATGGAGTAATTGACCCATTCCATCAAAAACATGTGATCTCCGTTTGCGCATACACAGACGAAGGGATCATAAGCGCCCGCATTACCCGATATCAGTTTTGTTTTTACCGGCTTAGAACGGATATCCTTGATCAGATAAACATCCCCGCTCTCCTCCTGGACGAACAGGCCCGCCTGCGTATACCTGACAGGACAGGCCGGCGTCTTTGAATATTCCGGCAGCGCTTCCACGGTGGCAGTAGCCGGCAGGAGCAGCCAATTATAAGACATCGTATTGTCAAAAGTACCAGGCTGTTCCCGCACATAGATCTCCGTGCCGTCAGCATTGGGACAGACATTCCTCCATGCAGGTCCATTTCCCTTCATCTGAAACGAAACGGCTGTATAGCCAAAGCCATCCTCCGGGTCATTTTCCATCTCATAGCGGGTCACCTGCCATTCCTTATAGGTGTCTCCGCTGTCGCCGTTCTGCCAGGAAAAAAGCATAGTGCCGTCATCACTCCAGATATAGGAAAAGCTCTCCTCCTGCTCCCGCCATCTGTGCAGAATCTGCCTGGTCCCCTGACTCGGACAAAGAACGATCAGCGTCATCTCCTCCCCATCCTGCACTTCATAAGAAAGATATTCTCCACCCGGAGCGATTGATACATTTGCCAGAGAACGGTCGTCCACAAACACACTGCTTAAGACAGTATCTTCCCTTGTGTCAATAACCTGATAGACATATCTGCCATCTTCTTTTTTCACCAGGCAGAGCATATCTGTCCCCACATCTCCCCAGGCCAGACTGATCACATTCTCTGCATAACCGCTGCCAATGTACTGCTGGATACGATCGAAACGAAATTTTTCCGAATCCATTACCTGATTTTCCAAAGGAGGAAGGACAATGGTCTTATCCTGCTCTCCCACACCGCAGCCGCTTAAAACTGCCGCTGTCAGAATCCCTCCCCAAAAAACAATACAGCGTTTACGTTTTCTTCGCTTCATATCTCCATTCCTTTCGCCCCGCTTTTAGACTTTCTCATGCTGATCCACCGCCGGAAAACAGATGGTAAATATCGTTTCTTTGCCGGGAATACTGGCCGCCTTAATGTATCCCTGATGCTCCTCCATGATCCTGGCGGCAATGGAAAGTCCAAGGCCGGCACTTCCCAGCTCTCTTGATAACCCCTTATCCGCCCGGTAAAACGGTTCAAAAATCGTTTCCAGATCATCTTTCCGGATTCCCTGCCCCTGATTAGATACCGTGACCTGAACCTGCCCGCCTTGTCCTGTGAGCTGAATATGGATCGGCTTTCCCGGTTCTCCGTATTTGATGGCATTGTCGATCACATTGATCAGTACCTGTCGGATCTTATCTTCCTTTCCGACCACAGGGAGGCATTCTTTTGTCCCTTTCAGTGTCAGCGTATTATCATAACGGTTGGCTTTGATCTTCATGGTTTCCGTGACATTCTCTACAATCTCTGCCAGATTAAGCCGCCTCGCATCCTCTGTATCCGCCTTATCCTGCAGCTCCAACAGCTGTACCACCATTCGGTGAAGCCGGGTACTCTCCTTCAATATGTGTCCTGTTCCGGTATAAAACAGCGCTTCATCCCCGGGTCCGTTTTTCTCCATCAGCTGCGCATACCCGGAAATCGTGGTAAGGGGCGTCTTCAATTCATGAGTTACATTATTGTAAAATTCCTGACGGCTGCTCCACAGCTTGAGAATGCGGTCTTTGTCCTCCCGGATCTTTTGAAACTGTTCCTCTGTTACCTGGAGCATTTCCATATAATTGGAACACAATTCCCCGATCTCATCCCTGCGCCCCTGAAGCTGCAGCCTGCTCAGAATCATGCTTCCCTGCCTGCCGTCAGCCAGATGGGTGGAAATCTCACTGGCCGCCTGACTCAGCCTGCGGATGGGCAGCAGTATCCGATAGACTGTAAACCAGATGATCAGACAGATCAGGGTGAAGACCGCCACCATGATCCAGACCATCCGTTGGATCATATCCGACTGTCCCCTATAGAATTCCCCATAATCAAAAAAGCTGCTGATAATCCCGATAAACTGCCCATTGAGGTTCACCGGCATGGAAAAATACACCTCACATTGACCGCCTTTTCCATAACGGATCACAAAAGCGCTTTCCTGTTCTCCGGCTCTTGCAAAATCCTCCTGCTCCTTCCGTAATGCAAAAGCCCCGGCATCTCCTGCCAGCAGCGCTCCCTCAGGACTGCAGAGAAAAATCCCATCATATCCGGCATTCCTTAACTGCTCTTCAATCTCGTTCTTATACAGCTGAAAACTGACGGCGTCCATCCTGCTGTCATTTAACAGCAGCGTCTGCTGTACATAGAGCAGACTGTTATCACGCACCCGCTGCATCTCCTCCGTGATCTGCTTTTCAATCTGATACCGCATCTGTATTCCCACAAAGTAAGCGACCAAAAACATCCCGGCAATCCCGGGCAGCACAATCCAAAGGCTGCTGCGGAATAAAATACTGTGAAAAAAGCTACGTTTCTTCCGGTGCATACTTATACCCCACTCCAAATACTGTAACAATGGCTTCTCCCGCACGGAGCTTCTTCCGCAGACGCTGTATATGCATATCTACCGTTCTGGTGTCCCCCGCATATTCATAGCCCCAGACAGCATCCAGCAGCCTTTCCCTGGTAAAAACCTGCCTTGGATGGCGGGCCATCCACACTAACAGATCAAATTCCTTCGGCGTCAGTTCCACCGGCTCCCCGTCCTGGACAACAGCCCGCTCATTTTCATAAATCTGACCACCCGGAATGCTGATCTGCTCTCTCTTTTCCGGCCCAAGGGTCTTCTGAAAGCGCCGCAGAACCGCCCGGATGCGAATATTGACCTCCCTTAAGTCAAAAGGCTTGGTGATATAGTCATCGGCTCCGCAGGACATCCCATACACCTTATCTTCAATCGCTCCCCGTGCCGTCAGCATAATCACAGGGATATCGTATTTGTCCATCATCAGTTTTAACAGATCCACTCCGCTCAAGTCGGGAAGCATCCAGTCCAAAAGCACCAGCTGCGGTTTAAACTCTTCCATCGCCAGCATTCCCTGTGCCCCGGTATAAGCACATTTTACGGTAAATCCTTCCCGGCACAGGTCATATTTTAAAAGATCCGCAATGGGTTTTTCATCTTCTATGATGAGTATCCGCGTCGCACCAGCATCCATCTCTCCCACTCGTTCCATCCTTACACCTTCCTGCCCGCCCTGACGGGTCTTTCGTTTGATATTTGGAAGCACCTTGCTCAAAATGCTTCCGTTTATTATTGGAAAGCATCTTGAGCAAAGTTCTTTTGTTTACTATTGGAAAGCATCTTTCTCATAGTTCTTCCGTTTACTATTGGAAAGCATCTTTCTCATAGTTCTTCCGCTTACTATTGGAAAGCATCTTTCTCATAGTTCTTCCGCTTACTATTGGCAAACACCCTTCTCAAAGTATATCGGATACCACGCCGGAAAACTATAAATCGTCCCTGTTTTTCTGCTGTGATTCGCTTTTCCTGTCCTGTATTCCTCCAACAGCTTTAAAAGATACTCCCTGTGAAATGTTACTGTGGACAGCTTTTGTATTGTTTCATTGCTTTTAAATGCGAAAGAGCGTTCATTGTCTCTCCAACAAACGCTCTCCTGTCTTAATGGGAAATCTTTTTACTGATCATCCATTGATACTGCAAAGGTATCTGCTATTAACGGCAATAAAGCTCCCCACCCTTCTTCCGCTTCAATAGGATAGCAATAGTTGACGCCCCATACATCATTTTCAAATTCATTAAGCCTGACTTTGTATATCACTTCCCCTTCCTGCCTGGTCATATCAGAATTTTCCAATGTATAGCCGGCACTTTTCAATTCCTCCATAACCTGATCCCCGGTTTTATCATCATAATGAGTTATCCAAAGTTGAACCTGACCATTCAGCACAATCTTTCCCTCAAACGCAGCTGTCCATGCATCGGTTGCGTGCTGCTGCCAGTCTCCATCTGTTAAATAAATAACATACCCATCTCCTGCAAAAAGTGTGGCGGGCATTTCCTCCATCTCACCTTCTCTCATGATCTTAAGGACCATTTTATCCTCTGTATACTCTTTATCTGTTTTCTCTGCTTTCTCTGCTTCTGCCTCTTTCTCTGTTTTCTCCACTTCCTCTGTTTTCTCCGCTGCCTCGGCCTTCTCTGCCACCTCGGCTTTCTCGGCTTTCTCCACTTCCGCCGCTTCTGCCACTTTTTCTGTTTTCTCCACCTTCTCCTCAGAAGTTTCAGGTACTGGTGTATTTTCCAATATGGCATTATCAGCCGTGGAATCCTCAACAGGCAGAATATTCTCACTTTCTGATTGATCTGACTGGTCAGACTGATCAGATACAGCCTCTGCATTTTCTTTTGTCATCGAACAGCCTGTCATCGTTCCAATACTGATCGTAAAAACAGCTGCACATATCAATATGGAATTTCCATTTTCTTCATTTTCTTTATAAATATTTTTCTCATAGTGTTCTTTCCTCCGTAATAATGTGTCGATAAAACAGTTCTTTTAGCCCGCCGATTCAAAACCGGCATCACTCCCATCAGGCCCGCGATACCAAATCGCACGCATCATACGTCCCAGCACCTGCTTCCTCTCCACAGTATCCCCAGGAAACCCACATATTCCACACATAGCACCTTCTCCTTTGTCTTTTATTTCCATGGAGATATTCTAGCAAACAAATATATCAAGGATACAATGAAATTGTATCAGAAATGTAAAAATTGTTCTTTGACTGATTATTTGAAACACTTTCTTTATCTTGCATCCACATAACTATTCCCCATGAAATAAAAAGAATCCGCGAAAAGCGGCAGCGATTAGATCTTACACAGGCACAGTTGGCAGAAGATATTGATATATCAGCTTCTTATATTATATGGTCGCTATCGAACGCTGGGGGAACAAAATAACTATAAACATAAAAAGGAAGTTGTTTTTCACTTCCCTTTCGACTTATATATAGACTTTCAGTACTATGTTTTTGAATCTATTGGCTTTTGTATACTGTGGGTGATGTAGCATATATTTCTGCACATCTTAACGAGTCACCACAAAAGTCCCAAAATAGACTGGTTTATATTCTATTCTCCTGCATTGTTTATCGCCGCCTGTGCCGCTGTTATACTTTGATGACTTTTACCCCTCTTTACCCCATTTACCCCACCCAATTCGACATTCGACAAATTGCGCATTTGCCGAAAAATCCATACTTTTCAGTGCGGCGAAATCGCATCAGAGCAGCCTTAAAAGCTGTACCAGTTCATGCGCTTCGTCCGTATCTGATATGGTCTGTCTGGTATCAAACTGCGAAAAACGGTTGTTCCGATAGAAAGATAACAGCTTTTCCTCATTTTCAGCTTCCAAGAATGTTACCATGCCGCCAAACATATATTGTGTTGCTTTGATTTTATCCCATGCCAGTTCAAGAAGTTCTGCGCCAGTAATCATTTTTCCATCATTTTCAGAATAATTTTTCCCTAATTGTGCAATCAAATAAGCTGACATGGTATATGTATCCGATTTTTTATCCAACTCACTAACCCGTAACAATTTTCTCTTTACCGTATTGCTCACCGTTTCACCTCTTACCGTCAATGGCTTTAATGCGAGCGTAAAATATCCCAGCAATTTTCCGTCAGCAACAGAAAACACAAGATATGTCACAGACTGGTTCTTTTTAGTAAATTCAATGGAACTGTGCTTTAAAAACCGTTCCACGTCAGGGTTCATCGGACAAGAAAACTCGGAGAGGATTTGAAGCAGTTCATCCTCCCCAAGTTCAGGATTCTCATTACCAATATACCGCCGGATATTGATAATTCTATATTTGTTTTTTTCTGTCATTTGCCTTTTTCCTCATTCGCATAAATTCAAGCAATTCTGCATCATCTGTTATTTCGCTTGCCGCTACAGGTATATGAACAGGACGGTTCTTGGCAGATTCTTCAATCGCGTTGACAAACATCTCCACCTGTTCCTTGCCGGAAATGACAAAATTCTTTGTGATACTTGAAGTTGCCATGATAAACACCTCCTTTGTTAGTATGGTTCTTCCGTTGCAATTCATACTTTTCTATCTCTATTTTATTATTTTATATCGGTTAATGCAACAAAACATTTTATGAATTTTTTATAACTTTTTCCGCTTGCTAATCCGCCAAAACAGAGGTAAGCTACGACACCACAGAGAGGAGGGATTGGATTGGAAAAAGATTCTGCATTGTACCAGCTCATGGACACCCGC
>OFFV01001174.1_pt1 | contig 16361 bp, 22 predicted proteins | sample 1521461 | NCBI WGS metagenome assembly OFFV01 (sample SAMEA3504120, study PRJEB24116) | mouse gut metagenome | biome: mouse gut; feature: mouse-associated habitat; material: faeces | place: Denmark | collected 2011 | reverse complement strand
TACTGTTAATTTAGTCAGAAATCATTTATCACCCTATTTTCTGACTAACACCTTTATATTATAAACCACAAATTTCAGTGCCTTTGCCCTCCCACACTCAAAGGCACTATTTTTATCAAATTAATCACTACTCCCTCACGCCATTACACAACCTGATCCTAAATTCCCCAAACTCTTTAATCGGAAATACTTCATTCTCCGGAACATCTGCAATAGACAAATCCGTTTCACTTGCTTCTATGATCAGGTTGTGAAAATCAATATTCGTGACTTTATAGATTTTTGTATCTGTCACTAATAAGTATTTTATTTTTGTATCGTTAATTGTTTGCCTCCTCCTTCAAACCACTTGGTTTAAACCAACCGACCCTAAATCCCCCACTGTTCTTTCAACTTATTTAAGAGCTGCATCGGCTCATTATCTTTTATAACATCAGGATAGAATTTCATAGCTAATACCTTATAAAATTTCTTTAAATATTCTTTTTCATTATCAGTGTAGTTACCGCTCAAACCAATCGAGTAACTACTACTTGAATACTGCTTATAAAAATCATCCCATTGCTTTTGCCGTTCCTCACGACTCCTACGTTCATACTCTCGCTTTTCTTCATCTGTTTTTTTCTTCTCATCCCTAATCTTTGGAAGTTCCTCATATAAATCTTGATTCATAACCTTCAAATGAATATCATAAATCTGTTCAAATATATCTTCTCCATAAAGTTCATCAAATACCACTTTCTTAGATTCATATTTTCGTATCATATTCAAATGTTTATTATGTACTTTATACTCCTTTGAGCCATGCCATTTATCGCATTCCTCTCGCTCAATTATACTTACTTTTTTATCAATCACGTCACAAACAGTATTTATCTGATCTTGTGTCCTATTAGGAAAAATCTCTTCTAATTTAGCGTAGAACCAATCATCAGGATAAACATAATGGTCTATGAAATCAAACCAGTGAAATGTTCCCATTACCACCTGTTTTTGTTTCACTCGCCCATTTTGGCGAAACGATTCTTTGACAGTAATCTTGTAAGAATAATTCTCACGTTCAAATTTTTCTTCCGAATATTCCCATCCATAACGTGTTGTAGTACCTAAATCAGTTTGAGTAGTAACTACATCTTTTGGATATCCATATACCTTTGACTTTCCAAAAATCTTCTGCACCGATACATACATTACTAATCCTTTCTGTGTAGTTACTTCCGTTAAGCAGATGGTAACTACAGTCCATGTTTATTTTTCTCCTTCTTCATCCAAAAAATTATCAAAGTGAGCAATCGTCAGATTGCGAACAATGGCATGAGCTGCGTTTTTTGCAGCGATTGCCAAACTGTCAGTAGACTAAACTGATCTCCCATAAAAAATATTTCCTCTCATTTATTAGCAATCTCTTTCATTCTTTCTATAAATTCTTCTCTATCAGCAATTAGAAACTCATTAGCATCTTTATATTTCCCATATAAATCACTAATCACGATATACTTCTGAGCTAGTTCTTTCTCCGCATGTTCTTCAATGAATTTGCCTGTTGCACGTTTGCCAGCTTTATCATTATCTAAAGCCAAGACAAGTATTTTATTACTTGGTTTCTCTTTTAGTTGCTCTACCAGTTTAGATATCTCATTCACACCACCAAGTCCAATAGCACTTAAACCTATTTCTTCAAGAGACATTGCATCAATCTGACCTTCACAGATAAACACATAATCTATGCTGCCAAACAGCAATGCATCTGTACTGGAATCATAAAGAGCATCAATTTTAAAAATCTCACTCCCAAACTTGCAATATTTGTTATCACTGTTCCACAAAATTCTGTGCACATATCCTTTACAGCCTGGATTATAGGGAATAGTTACAAGGTTCTTTTTTGGATCATACCCCAAATTAAATCTATCAATGATTTCTCTGCTTAAACCACGATTACTGAAATAATCAGTTTGTGCCACATTGCTATGGCATTTATGTAGATACTCTGTATAATCTACTGGTATAGTGAATTTAGGAATATATTCTTCTCTGCTTTTCTTGGGCTTGTTTCCGTCTAAATAAGGACGCATGATCTTCAATGTACGATTGTAATGTTTCTTCCAGTCAGAAGGTAATTTCTCCATATGTGCTACCAGATCAAATATATCTCCATGCTCAGAACATGCGAAACAGTTATATCTTGTACCGTCTACATGAAATGCTGCCGTATAATTCTTTTTGTCTCCTGAGTTGCAAAAAGGACAAACATAATATCCTTCTCCTCTGCTTTCAATCTTGCCTTGTTCTTCCAGTAGATCCAGAAAATCAGGCAATAACTGTTTTAGCTCTTCTTTATGTTCAAATCCCATTTGTTCACGATCTCCTTCTGCATTAGTGTATAGCCTACGGCGTTGCCTAACGGTATGTTCGCTATCGCTCACATACCTTGCCATGAAATAAAAAAATGATATATTGTTTTGAAATGTTTTAATCGAGAAAATTTCACTTGATAATCAACGAAATTATTAATAATCCAGACAAATCAGCTTCAAATCCAGCGAACATCATTATAAACACATACACATTTTTTTATTTCAAGGCAGACAACGGCGTAAGCCGTTGGATGGCAACGCCGTAGGCCATGTAATCAGCTTATTTACTTACTTTTTCAAACTGTTACCCCATTCCTATTAAATATATTATTATATAGAGATGGGGTATCATTTCAAAAGTTTTTCGAGTTGTTACCCCATTTCTTATAAAAGATATCATTATATAGAAATGGGGTATCATTTTGAAATCAACCCGTTTCTGGAAGTTTAATATATTGTCCTGTAAATTGAATGTTTCTTGCTTGACAATAAGATATTACTTCCGATTTATTCAATACCTTATTACTAAAATTACCACTACTTTTTATTCCCAAATACTCTCTTGCCATTATTTTTGAAATCCTATGCTTTTCATCTACAAATTCAGCATGAAGACCATTTTGTACTTCTGCAAGAAAATCTATAAACTTGCTTGCATAACTGCTTTGTTTCAGCGTTTCTACATAATCATCCTGCTTGCTTTTTTCCACAATAAACATATCATTATCAAAGTCTATAGTTTCAACAGTACAATTTTTCATTTGCGACTTGATCAATTCTATAATATTTTCATTATTGATAAAAATAAGCACTTCTGTATCATATCTCATATTTCGATTTACCCTTTTTATTGCTTGATATATTTCAGAAGCAATCCAACGTACACGTATTTTTTCCAACCTTTCATCTGTAAAACTGTAAATCTTTCTAATAGTTCTTCCATTACATTTGCATGTCAACGGAAAATCTTTCTCTATAGTATCCTTTGCATAATGAAGGTATTTTAGTATGTAATCCACATCATTCAAATTATGCGTCTGAATAATTGCAACATTTTTCTTATCATACCACTGGTTGCTTCCCGTAATATTCCCAAAATACCCTTTATTCTCCTCTGGAACATCTATCAAGCCCATTTCCCCTTTTTTCCCTACTACTAAAATATCATCTCCGTATCTTTTTAACTGATTATTGATCACATCATAAAAATTTAATATCTTATCCTTAACGGCGGTCGTTGTTGTAATTGGAATATTTATAATTTTCCAACGGCTATGATCTAAAACCTTTTCACAGTGTTGCAATGTAAATTCATCTTGGTTTAAGGAATATGCAATCTGTAATTCCCCTGAAGCATCTAACATTATGTTATTATCCAAGAACCAATAATTATATCGCTTATCAGTAGTATGTAATTTTTTATCACTATATAAGCACATGCCAGTAAATAGCTGTTTATATTCTGAAATACGTTCACACAATACTTTAACTGTACTTAATTCATTTAATAACGCATAATTAACTTCTATCTCTGTATCCGCGTTACTGTTAATTATTTCTCTCCAGATTTTCAATAACTGATCCGAAACATTGGCTCGAATTAATTTAATCAATCTGTCAAAATCTTTAGAAGGGGATTTATCTGACAATGCAGTAAATCTTCTGGTACTATCTTTTTTATTCCATGTACTCAAGTAATCTATTGGCTGATGCATCGCCTTTTCAAAAGCCTGTGACAAAACCTTATCATTCTCAAATAACGCTATATACGTTTCAAGATCACTAGCACCAAGTGTAATAATGTTAATTGTAGAAAGAAACTCATCAATTATTAATGTATTTCTGTTCCTTGCAAATATTTTTCTTTTACTGGAATCTTTCATCAATACCGTATATTTTTGATGGGTAATAATCACAATCGGAATGTTAGGCAACCGCAAATTAATTTTTGCAGCATTGCTCACAGATACATCTTCATTATTATAAGCAAACGCAATCTCTGTTCCTGCCATTGTATTAATATTTTGCATGGATTCTCTGCAATCATTATCAGTCCTTCTTACTAAAATCGCTTTTTTACCCATTTTATATAAATCAACTAATGCTTTTTCAGCCGTCCTGGTTTTCCTGCATCCTGCTTCTATATCAAACACTGCAAAATGACCTGCATTTTCACCATATACAATTTCATAACTTAATTGCTTTTTCTGTTTTTCAAGTAACTCTGTATTACAATTTTCAATATTAGTATTCATCGTTAGTGCCTCCCAATCTATCTTCTATTACCGAAATAGATTTGAATGCTCTCACGAATTTTTTGTGACTCCATAAAATAGAAAACATTCTTGCCTTTATACTTTTTATTTTCCTCTATGCCCATCAATCTATAACCAGACATCATTAAAAATCCTGCTAACTTTTGATTGTATACTGGAAATGCTTTCTTTTATATCTCTTTCATAGTGCCATCCAATAGCATCCGCAAATACATCAGATTCACAGAGAACGCTGAAATCCTCTGTAAATTTGTTTGTATCTATAATTTCCGTTTTGCCAGAAGTCTTATAATAAACTTCTATTTTTTCTGCTTTCACCAGATTGTTGGTGATTGCTTTATTGATTTTCTTTGTTGTAGTTACTTTTCTCATGGTTTTATATTCTCCTTTTCATTTTTATGTATGAGCAGCACCCATGACACGATACTGCCCTATGATTGTTACTTCTACATTGCCTATCTTATTCATTCTCTTTTTCAGTTTTACTCCTAATTACGTTGATCTTTATATCACCACGAATGGCGCAAACAATCACAAATACTGTACACGCTACCATAAAAGTAATCCCGATTATCGTACTTAAAATCAATAAATTCCTAACTATGAATTGTAATGCTGCTAACATATAAATCCTCTCTTCTGTTTTTTGTTGGGTGAGACGGAATATCCCACCCGTTGTTTACTTCTACTTTTTAATAGTGATACAACCAAATTCATCAATAACCATCTTCTCCATTACATCACTGATACTTTTGAACTTCTCCAAGCAGTTCTGTAATTCTGAATGCGTCTTACCAGAAATCTCTTCATCATCACGATAAAAGTCTTTGTCTGACAACCATTCAATATCCTGTTGGAAAGTTAAAAGATAGTCATGATATCTCTTTTGGATCTGATTAAGCATTGATTCAATCTCACTTGTTTGAGTATCATGTACAGCATTTTCAATTTCATTGATCCGTACTTCTACATTTAATTGTTCTGCCTTTGCTTCTTCATATTCAGGACTTTCAATCCCATATTCTTCTCTGACTGTTTTTATCTTTTGTGCTGCTTCTTTTCTCTGTACTTCTTTTAAGTCTTTCAGTTCTTTATCTGGATCAGAAATATTCCCAGATTTATCAATATCAGCATTTTTCTTCAATTCATTAAATGCCTTATTAATACTTTTCTGTCCGTTAATTGTTTCGTTTATCAGTTCCTCATTACCCGATTCCAGAATTTTCATGCCTTTTGAATAGGTATTTGTAGAAACATCAGCATCCTTTGCAAGTTCTTCTCTTACATCAATCTTCTCTGGAACCTTCGGAGAAGCCTCTAAGCCTTGATTCTTTTCAGGAAAGGTTGTAGAATTCTCCGAACCTTCCTGAATAGCTTTCGTAGAATTCTCCGAAAGCTTTTGACTGCCAACACCATAATTTTTTCCCGCTTTAGATTGATTCTCTTTTGCCTTTTTCTTATAAAAAGGACGGTACTTTTCTACAATTGCAATCCTCTGTAACGGCGTCAGCGATCTCCTTCCAAGCTGTTGCCTTACCATCCAGATTATCGCCTCTTCCTTACACCCAAATTCAATTTCTTTTACTTCATATGGGATATTGTGCTTATTGCAGATCTCATACCTGTTATGACCGTCCACAATGATATCTCCCCATACCATGATCGGCGCACCTTTATAACCTTCTGTCAGTAAACTTTGTTCTAATGCCTTATAATCTGCACCTGATAATTCTGGTAATACTTCGTTTAATTCCGGATCGATCTTATACTCTTTCATTATTTCACCAACTTTCTTATTTCTTTTTCTACAAATTCTAATCGTGCCATCACTTTTACTCTTGACGTTGCACTCTGTCCACAATAGAACGCATACTCACAATCTGGTGTATAGGAGTCCATTAATTCCTGAATCCATTCACCGTATTTTTCAAGCGTTATCCCCAATTCATCTATAGTCTGAACATGATAAGCCAAGATCGGAATGCTTGTCTTTTTCATCAGCTTGTTTGGTTTTTCAGATGCTGCAACAGCCTTATTCAGCTTGCAGAACAGTTCTTCGCAATATTCCAGATCACTATTCTTATGATTAGCACGGAACCATTCCGCAAATTCCATAGTCGCATCATTATTGAAATTCTTAAACGGATAATCCATGACAAGCATCAATGTCTGCAGGATACAGGTCTGGACTTCTCCACGCTTTCTCTGTAATGATGTAAAATATGATTTTTGCGCTTTTTCTGAGAAGAACTCACTTGCCTCTACCCTATCAATAAAGGCTGACAGTTCATCTCCAAGCAACACTCTTGTTTTCTGGTCTTTAGTCAACGCTGTACCATTATTAAGGCGATAAAACTGATCCTCGATTTCTTCATCCGTACAGCTTGCAAGTACGATGACAGAAAGTACCTTATCTTTGAGTTTATCTTGCAACTTACAATCAATCTCTGAAAAAAACTTACCAGCGATCTCATACTCCTCTACTGAAATCTTTTGTTTGCGCTGGCCGTTTTCATCAATAACAGCCACTCTTTTCTGTATATTTACTGTTGGTGTATCTTCTGATAATTTGAATCCATCTTTCATGTATTCGTAGATTGTCGTAAGTCTCTGCTTGCCATCAAGTACAGAAAATGAATCATAATCACCATCAAACATTTGTAACGCATATGTCTGTGGAACTGCAAAATTTGCTAAGATACTATGGATCAAAAGGCTTTGCTGTTCATCATTCCATTGTCCTGGCTTTCTCTGCATTGGGTGATTGAATACGATATTTCCGTTTTCAATCCCCTCGTTGATAGTTTTAATTGTGTACTCTCGCTCAATAGTCTGCATAATCTTCTCTCCTCTTCTTTAATAATTTGCTTTACAAAATAATTCTCCTGACTCGGATATGAAATAAGTTAAAGCTAGACCATCATCTAACCCTCTTTTTACATATCCAAGTTCAGCCATATTTAATAAATGGCGAAATGTAGTACTATATGATTTACGCCGTTTTTCTCCCATAAGTTCTATGATCTGGCTAACACTCAATGCACTCGATGGAGTTTTTGCACTTTTGTCATTTAGCACAGTCAAGATTACTAAACTGAATTTTGTCATTGACATTCACCTTTCCCTTTCTCTTGTCATTTGATGGTAAAAATATCAGGCTTTCCAGCCCTATAATCCCGCAATAAGCATTCCCCCTTCGTATATCTACTACTTTTCCAAATCAACTTTACATTTCTTAAAAACAACAAATAACCTTCTATAAATAAATTTTCCATGCAAAAAAGACGATCCTCATAATCTCTTTACTACATTTAGAAATAATAAAGTCCATCAAAAAATCTCTATGCAATTAAATAATTCTCTAAAAAATATCCAGTTACGAGTATTTGCTAATAGGAAACACAGCGAAACGCTTGAAATAAATTGAAGATAATGTATAATAATTTCAAGCGCATTCTGCGTTTCAAATTCTAGCCTTTATGGCATTGAATTTGTGTGTATGTATAAGAAGGCTTATCTGATTCAGAGGTGTTGCCAGCACCGTTTGTATGGTCAGATAAGTCTTCTTGTGTTTCATAATGATAAGTATAGAACATATGTTCTTGTTTGTCAATACAATTTCCGAACATGTGTTTGTTGCTTTGTCTGGAAGGTTTTTATCTTTTACATTCTACCAGTTATCTTGTCCTATAAATTGTACTCTCTCCAATAAGAAAACCACCAACATGCATCCTTGTGAATTGCATATTAGTGGTGGTTTGGTTCATTGATATGGGATTATAGACTTATGCATTATCCTGAGAAATCATCTTTAATAACTGTTCCGGAAGAATAGCATTGACTTTCGATCTCTCATAATCTTTAATATTTCTTGTTACAATATAATCTATATGATTATGAACTGCACAACAGGAGATCACTGCATCTTCATAGTCGTTCATATCTGATAATAGAGCTTCTTTGCACTCGCTTGATGTAACATCCAAAATGTAGAATAGCTCATACAATTTTGACATAACACTCTTAGCTTGCTCTGTACTATGAAGATACTTTCTCACAAGATAATATACATCTGTTGCGGAACTTGCAGTAATATACATATCTTCTATCCGGTTAGCAGCAAACATGAAGATTTGTTCTGCATCTTCCCGGAAAGGTTCTCTACTGGTCAACGCATCTATTATAACGTTAGTGTCTACAAGAATTTTCATTATTTAGCCGCCAGCCTTTCTTCTTTTGAGATGTCAATATCTGCCTCTTGCGGCAAGATACCAAATAATGATTGTGCTGTACTCACTCTGTCTTGGTTTGAATTGGTCAGTTTTGCTATTACTTTGCCGTTTTTTGTAATATAGATATCTTCCTGAGCAGAAAGAAGTAAGTATTTACCCAGATTCTGTTTTAACTCTGTTGCTGTGATCGACATATATACCGCCTCCGTTTCGTACTTTTAGTATATATTATTCGTGCGGTTATGTAAAGCTATTCGTGCGATTTGTTGGTGAGATATGAACTTCCTTTCTATCATACTTTTTACTATATTTTTAATTTAATTCTAGAAAAAAAACATTTTTTATGATAATATGTATATATAGATAATAGAAAGGAAAAAACGTATGAACACAAATAATAGTAAAAAAATAGAAACACCAACTCTTACCATTAAGGATAATATTTTAAAATATAAAGATTCAATTATACAAATAAGTAATATCACAAAATGTGAAATTGCACCAGAGCCGCCCACCCCTTATCCCACATGGCTTTATGTATGTATGATTGTTAGTGTTTTGCTAATGTTCAAAGAAGAGTTTTTAGGTATTGGATTATTCGCATTAATAATTTTTGGAATCATATTTTACATGATATATTCTTCGAATACTAATCTCAAAACCTATTTCATTCTAGAATTAAATTCTGGAAATATTGTACTATTTTCTTCCAAAGATAAGGATTTTTTATGGAAAGCTCAAAATGCAATGATAGATTGTTTCAATAATAAAAAGGAAACTTGCGTAATAAATTTTTTAGATTGTGAAATAACACATAGTCAAATAGGTGAAGATAATTTCATGAATAATAATGAGGTTCAAAATGGCGATTAACTTTAACGGGCAAACTACAATAATTAATTCACAAATTGGTGATAATAACACTGCATATTATAATGATTCTTTAACAGAAAATGATTGGAAAAACATAGAGCACTTTTTTACTAAGTCGCTTAAAGAAATAGATAATGATTGCGAATTATACGATTTCTTTAATGAATCAAAAAAGTACGCTTCTGATAAAAATGCAGTAGAATTAAAACATCATTTTAAAAAAAATTGTACTGAATTTATAAAAAGTGTAATATATAATATGGCAAGTACCGGAATTATATCACTACTTTCTCAAATAGGAGTTACACTATAATTTTGATATTCATTAAAGCCAGCCCACTAATCTGGACTGGCTTTATATCTCTAATCTCAATCAACAAATTCTATCTTGACTTCGCTTGGAACACTCGTAACCTTTATTCTGCCGTCTTTCTCCAGCTGCTCGATCGCTGATCTGACTTCATGATCTGGAACATTAAACTCTTCTGTCAACTGATTTACTGTTGGTACGAAACCATTCTTGTCTCTTTCTGATTTCATATGGCTATAGATTTTTTCTGTAATATCCATGCTACTGATACCTGCCTTTCTTTATGGTAGTATCTGCAATGGAATACAAATTTATACATTACTTATGACTAATGATCCCTCGAATTGTCTCAAATAGCGTATTTAGAGTATAAATTTTGAATGAATCCAGTAAAATCTAAGTATTTCCATATGGTCCCTATCAAGAAATGGTTATTTTACATGGGTTTTGGTAAATGAGAGTACAAAAAGTGGCTTGTTTTCGTTGAGTCCGGTCACACTGGATTTTCCCTATAATTAAATAAGTTATCTCTCCATATAAAGAATACTATTTTTTGTGAAATATCTTTTCAAATCATCCGCTATTTTTTGATTGCATTTTTCTCCTATAAAGACCTTTGATATTGTCAATTTAAAATCCGAATATGGTCTTTCTATCCCTTTATATCCTAACTGTTCTTTTATATTCTCTTGAATAATTCCGTTATTTAATTCTCCATTATCATACGGACAGTATAATATCCTTACCTCTTTTTCTTTAGTGGAATCAATATTTTCAGTTATATTATAAGGATTTTTAATCACCCATGGAATTATTGATAAAGCTGGATCTGAATTATTAATAGCTGATATTACCATCTGATCAAAGTCGACACTTAGCTTTTCTACATACTCTATCGGAAATAGATGCTCATAGTTACCTACATTAAATTCTATACAAATACCATTTCCATTAGCGGCGTAATTATCCCACATATAATCTTGATATTCATAGGATAATGAATACACATCATACATTTGTGTAAGAAAATTAACTAATAAATGTACGTTATCTACACTTCTTCCAGTGGCTTTTGAAACTTTATCTGCATTATACTTTATTTCAAATTCCGTATCATCATTTAAAGTTTTATAAAAAGAAAACCATATTTTTCTCTCTTTTAGTACTTTTAACTTCATTTCCGTCAATGCGCAATCACCACTAAAATCTATAAATTTATAAACTTTTCCATTTTTTATAAGGTTCCTTAAATAATCAGTTTTATAAGGTGTTGCCGCATCTGGCTTTCCATTTAGGTTTCCCATAAGTTGAACATACTTCTCATAAAAACTCATAAATCTACTCCCTTTATTAAGCTACTACTTTTCTTTCCTTACACCCTTAAACGGTGTACCGCCTTGCTCAACGTCCATAAATTGTCCAGTTTCTACTTTCGCTTTACTCATTTCTTTGTTACTGGATTAAATATCTGTGAGCACCCTTTAACCATACCCTTTCTCTGTCCATCTCCTATTGGTGCATTCTTAGTCATGATATATACCTCCTTCAAAATACAATAAAAAACACCCAAAACCACATAATTATAACAATACTTTGTCTTTTATCCTAAATCCAGTATGTTATCCTTCGTTGTAATCGGGTGTATCTCTGATAATTCTCTTTTGTTTTCCAAATAATAGCATAGTTAAACTATCGTCGTCAATGTATTGCGATATATTTATTCACCATTTTTTAAATACAATATCCAGTGTTGGTATTTGATTAACATAAATACTTTGAATATCAAACTATTTATATTGTTACCGAACTATGATAAATTTTTAACAATCCAACTTAAATCCTCAACATTTCCCAATTTATCAGCCTTTTTACACTATCCCCAACCATCCCACCATCCAACAATCCACCCTTAAAAAATCCCCAGTTTCCCCTATTTACTGGCATAAACTCGAACTAACCTTAAAAATCATCTAAAACATGCCTTATATCCCGTCTGCTCCTATCCTCTCACACCCTTACACCGCAAAAAATCCCCTAAAAATCAAAGGATTTTCACTATTCCCCATCATATTCAGATCGTTTCTTACCGAACGTCAATTTATTAAGTCATAATTTAATTATTTGAATTTATTATAACCTACTATTTTACTAGGTTTTAATATTGAATTCTACTATTTATATCTCTACTGCAGAACCAATCACCGATACAGTTATGTCAACCAGCATTCCACCCAAAAAGGAAAAGCCATATCCATTCCTGAATACAGCTTTCATCCTTAATTAATACCCCTATTAAATTTTCCTTGGCACATTCAACTTTTCTCTTTCATCATCACACCCTTAAATACCTTATCCATCACAGAATCAAATGACTCATCAAACTTTTCCTTCTGATCATCTAACAAAATATTCCTTATTGCTGCTTTTGCTTCCTCACATTTCTCTTTTTTCAATCTGTCACGTGCACGGATTTCTTCTATATTAATAATGCTCATCAATCCAATACCTCTCTTCCTTCCGAATTTTTTCTATTCTCTCTTTTTTCTGATTCCTATATCTTACCCTTGCCCTCGGCTTATACTTATCGCAATGCTGGCAATAATGAGCATGATCCGCATTTCTGCCCTTCTTACATAATCCAGCACAAATATAATATAAGCATGGTGTCTGTCTATCCGTTGCCATTGTCTGAATCCTCCCTAAGCTGAATGCATACTATTTATTTCATTATAATATCTTTGATTCCACCTGTAAGCCATATATCCAATAGTCTGTTTATCAGGTATTCTTTCAGGTGTTCCAAAATGAGAAGCCGAAAAGCAACCTTTACTGCATACAACCTTTATAGTCTTGATTCCCTCTGGATCTCTTTTCCCATCCCTTCCCTTTGCACTATTCTTTTTTAATAATCCTGCCTTTGCTCCACAAAACGGACAACATTTCAAACCGTTTGCATATGTAATTTTAGATGGCATATCAGGCTCACACTCTGGAAGTTCTTCAGGTAAAGTTTCATCATCAAGCCACATATCATCATTCTTTATGCGGTGATTCCACTTTTCAACAAGAGCATTGATCACTTCCTCAAATGAATTTATATAAAGCCCGTCCTCATGGTTTAATCCGCTTGATTCTATAATACGTTTACTCATAACGTGGTAACAATCTTCACATTTAATAGTTGCTATCAGGTCAAACCAAAATGTTTTCATATAAATATGGGTTTCTTTTCCACAAAACGGGCAAGGTAATAACTCATCATGTGGAAACATTTCAGTAACATCCAACTTCTTATGTCCCATCACATATTTTTTCATAATCTCCACAATCAGAAAATCAAAAAATTTAACTTGTTTTCTTTTGGTTTCTGAATATTTAAAAAAAGATATTACAGCGTCATAAATAATCAGTTCTTTTATATGGTGCTTATTACTCCGACACCATACGCACTCATAAACACTCCTGTACATTTCAAAAACATCAAACATGTTTACTTCTTTTCCTTTAAGATTATCAATCATCTTACAAAACTTTCTAATGCTTTTATTCTTTTTAATATTCCCCAAAAATGAAATGTTTTCGCCTGTATATTCTGGTTCATGATCCATAGTCCTACAAGATATAGTTTTGTATTGCTCAGATATAAAAAAATCAAATTCTTTATATTCTTTACAATCTTCTCTTTCCAAGAAATCTTTAAAAATCATTATGTCAATATAGGAGAGGAATCTAAGCGATTTTTCGCAAAGATTATCATACGTTTTATCTGACATTCTATATTTGTAACATTTATTGTCCTTTGTCAATATTGTCAATTCAACAATATCTTCCGCTATTTTTTTAGAATGCCTTAATGCCACGCACAATTTATCATAAGCAATGCCATGTTTTTTAAAATCGGACATAAAAAAACAAAATTCATTAAAGTTTTCTTTGTTTTTATAAGCTCTATGTAACCAACAATATAACTCATTCAACCAATTCTTATTTTCTATAACCATACTTCTTCCCCGTTTCTATTCAGTTCGCAACTAATGCAAATACACCACTTCATAAACTCTCATAATCTTCTGTTGTCCCTCTGTATAGCTTTTACAAGTCGAAATGATCTCCTGAACCTCTTTCCTATGCAAAAGACCAAAATCATCAGCCAAAACTTTTAAATCTTTCCTGTCTTGCTTACTGATCGTCTTTATGATTGGTTTTCTCACTATTTCTGTCCTTGGTCTCCCTCTTTTCATTACGCCGATTCCTCCATCTTTCCATCCTTAATCAAACCTATTTCCACCAGTAAAGCAGCGCAATCTCTAAATCCACGCTGGTAGGTCATCCTCCCATAACATGCACCGCTCTCATTATAAGAAGTAAGCAACCTATCAACTACTAAACGTTGATCCTTCGGCAAACAAAGTGCATCAAATTCACTTGTTGTATCACTTATTTTATTCTGTATCTTCCTGTATTCATCGTCTTGCTTTATAACACTGCCTAAACCTTCATTAACTGCATAATCTGTGATCACTTCAAAAATACTTTTTTCCATGTCTGCTGCCTCCTTATCGACAAATTTTATCAAACATTTCCTGCAACCGTTCCCGTCCATCTTGAAGATAATATAGTGTATTACCAATCTTCAAATACTCCCTGCGCTCATGAGCTGCAATGACTTTTTGTTGGTGAAGGCTGATTCCCACAGCAACACCATGAACAAATGCTTCATTTTCTGCCAAATCATTCAATATTCATTCCTCCAATCATATTAAATTTTTATCCACACTTTGTACTTCTCCACATTTCTGCAGAATCTACACGAATATTAAAGCTGCTCAACTTTCTTTCTAATTTCCTCCAGATTAGGATTCATATACCGCATTGTAGTCTTAATACTGGAATGTCCCATCTGGTTAGCAATCTCTGGAATAGTAAATATTCCGCTCGATACTGCATTGATCGCATAAAAGTGTCTCAATGTATGTGGGGTGATCTCATATCCTTTTGGGCAACACAATTTAAACACTCTGTTTATTGTTGTCTGATTTAGTCTTTTCCCTCTGCTGTTATGAAAGAGCCATTCAGATTCTACATGATCGGTTTTCTGATATTCCCTTACAGCCGATACAACCTTACTGTTTACAATTACAATCCTTGCTTTCTCACCTTTTCCATTCGCAACCTTTAATTGGTTAGATTCCAGACATATATCAGACTTCCTTAGATTAAGACATTCCGATATCCTCAATCCTGCATATGCAAGTATTGTCACAATGGCAAAATTCCTTCTTGCAGCACATCCCTCAGCCTGTAATACAATCTGTCTGAATTCTTCTATTTCCTTTTTAGTAATAGAAGTCGGCCTCACGATCTCCGATTGTATCTTAATCAGATCCCTTTTTGACACAACGATATTGTCAGGCGCCATCAACTCATTGAAACAGATCATTGCTGATAACTTAGAGTTGATAGATCTCGGGCATAAATTATTTCCGGAATATGAAGACTTTTTTATATTCTTCAAGTAGCTCTTATATTCCAGAATGTTCTCACGGTATAGCTTTTTATATTCCACATTTCTATAACTGTCATAGAACCATCTGAAAAACTCCTTTACAGAATTACTATATACTTCCACTGTTCTTTCTGATTTTCCATCATGGATCATCTTTCTTTTAAATTCATCCATCATTTTTTCCATACACATATCCTCCAGGAATCTTTTTTGAGTTTTTTCTAGTATATAATTCTGTATCTTTTTTGAGTTTTTGATCGTTTTATGTATATTCTCTTTATAAAAACTCAAACAAATTTCTGTTATTTTGAGAAAATAATTCCTTGGATTTTTGGCATGAATATTGTATATTTTCTGATTGGAAGGTATCATATAGATGTATACAGATTAAAGATTGGAGTTGATCACAATAAACATAGAAATCAAAGACCATAACAGATTTAAAGAATTTTTCTCGAATCTCCATAGTAGGGCTGAAGACATGCTATTTTCTATCATTTCCAAGCTGCCCGAAAGGTTCATTCCTTCACCGCTCATGAACTGGCTTGATCGGTACTTAGATAAGAGGATCAGCGAACTAAAACAAGAAGCCATAAAACAGACATGGCGAACAATGTATTTAAAGGAAGCCGTTGATAATATAAAAAATCCAGATAAATAACCATCAAAAAAGAGGCGTTTCTTCTATAATATAGTAAATTCACCTCTAATCATTTGAACATTTGTTCTCTATATGATATAATCAGATTGTGTAATTGAAAAGGAAGCAGGATGCGGTTTTCTGATAGATGCCCTCTAGTCTTACGA
>OFFV01001151.1_pt1 | contig 16561 bp, 19 predicted proteins | sample 1521461 | NCBI WGS metagenome assembly OFFV01 (sample SAMEA3504120, study PRJEB24116) | mouse gut metagenome | biome: mouse gut; feature: mouse-associated habitat; material: faeces | place: Denmark | collected 2011 | reverse complement strand
CGACCGCCGACGTGGCGGCGGCGATCATGGCCCTCAAGGGCGGCAACATCGGCGGCGTCAACCTCGTGGAGCAGGTCAAGAGCCTGGAAGCGAAGCTCACCGACCGGGACGCCGAGGAGGCCGTTGAGCTGGCCCTCAAGGCGGGCAAGATCACCCCGGCGCAGCGGGAGTGGGCGAAGGGCTACGCCCTCAAGAGCCTGGACGACTTCCGGGGGTTTGTTGAGAAGGCCCCCCAGGTCGTGCCCATGGGCACCGTGGGCGGCTCCGAGCCCCTGGCTCTCAAGAATGAGGAGCTCGACGAGGCGACGCTCCTCGTCTGCAAGCAGCTCGGCATCAGCGCCGAGGACGTCAAGAAGTACGGAATGAAGGGAGAGTAAGACCATGGCAAAACTGGCAGCACCGAGAGACACCAATGAGATCGCGAGCGGCGCGACCTCGATCGTGCTCCCCGTTAAGGCGGCGACCACGATCTTCCAGGGCTCCATCGTTGTGATCGACGCGGATGGCTACGCAATCCCCGGCAAGAAGGCGGCGTCGCTCAAGGCGGCGGGCCGGGCCGAGGAGACCGTGGAGAACGCCGGGAAGGACGGCGAGGCCGTCGTCCGGGTGAGGCGCGGCGTCTTCGTCTTCGACAACAGCAGCACCGCCGCGAACAAGGTCGGCCCTGGCGACGTTCTGGGCCCGTGCTACATCGAAGACGATCAGACCGTCACCAAGACCGCGACGGGCGCGTCCGTGGCTGGCCTCGTCGTCCGAGTGGACGACGAAGGCGTCGCCGTGGAGATGGGCTTCGGCTATACCGCCCCCGCCGTATCCTGACATCCGAAAATAGGAGGAATTAGATCATGATTGTCAATCCCCAGAATTTGAGGGGCATCTATGTCGGGTTTAACACCCTGTTCAACAAGGCCCTCACCACGGTCGACCCGCTCTACAAGCAGATCGCCACCGTCACCCCGTCCACCACCGACTCCGAAACCTACGCCTGGCTCGGGGACATCCCCGGAATGAGGGAGTGGATCGGCGACCGCGAAATCCAGAACCTCACCGCCTCCGGCTACACCATCAGGAACAAGGACTTCGAGCTCACGATCGGCATTGACCGAAACGCGATCGAGGACGACAAGATCAGTCTCTATAATCCCTCGGTCGAGATGCTCGCCCAGTCCGCCGCCATGCACCCCGACGAGCTCGTCTTCGCGCTGCTGGCCTCCGGCTTCGCCGCGAAGTGCTACGACGGGAAGCCCTTCTTCTCCGACAAGCACGAGATCGGGAAGAAGGTCGTCTCCAATATGGGCACCGCGCCGCTCTCCCTCGAGGCGTACATCGCCGCCCGGGCGGGCATGATGAGCCTCACCAACGCGAAGGGCCGGGCGCTGAACATTATCCCGGACACCCTCGTCGTCCCGCCCGCCCTCGAAGCGAAGGCCCGGGACATCCTCGTCGCTGACTTCATCAACGGCACCCGGAACACGATGCAGGGCACCGCGAAGCCCCTCGTCGTCCCCCAGCTCGCCGGGCATGACTCCGCATGGTATCTGCTCTCTACCTCTCGCCCCCTCAAGCCCCTCATCTACCAGGAGCGCAAGAAGGCGAAGTTCGTGAGCAAGACCGCCGAGACCGACGACAACGTTTTCATGAAGAAGCAATTCCTCTATGGCGCGGACAGCCGGGGGAACGCGGGCTTCGGGTTCTGGCAAATGGCTTTTGGAAGCGACGGCAGCGCCAAGGGATAAGGCCCACATAAGGAGGGAGCCCTATGAGCTACAGCACAAGGGCCGAAGTCCGGGAAATGCTCAAGGACGACGCCCTCAACGCCATCATCGGCGACACCTTCGAGGAGGACGAGGCCGAGCGCGAGGCGAAGATCGGCCCCATCATCGACATGGCGATCGGCGACGCCGACGCCGAGATCGACGGCTACCTCGCCAAACGCTACAAAGTCCCCTTCGACCCGGTTCCGAGAGTGTTGAACAAGTTCTCGAAGGACATCGCGATCTACAACCTCTATTCCCGCATCGGGATTGACGAGAGTGAGGCCGAGAAGAACTACCTCAACCGCTACAATGCGGCGGTCAAGTTCCTCACCCTCGTCGCCGAGGGGAAGGTCAACATCGGCACCGGGGAGGACGGGGACGACCCGGCCTCCGCCGCCGCGACAGGCTTCGCGGCGCGATCGAACCCCCGGCTTTTCAGCCGGAACAGCATGAAGGGGATGTAATCCCATGGCAGGAACAAGCATACGGCTCGACGGCGACGTCTCCGCGCTGCTTCGCAGGATGAGGGCCTACTCGGAACTCGACCGAAAGAACCTCAACGCAGCCCTCGCCGAGACCGCCCGAGAGTCTACGCTTGAGCGGTTCCGGCAAAGCAAGGGCCCGGACGGCAAGAGGTGGAAGACCTCCATCCGGGCCGCAACCGTGGGCGGGAAGACCCTCATCGACACCGCGCAGCTCCGAAACTCCATCAAGTCCTACTCGGACGAGAAGGGCTTCGCGGTCGGCACCAACACCAAACACGCAGCGACGCACCAATTCGGCGAGCCCGGGCGGACTATCCGGGCGAAGACACGGAAGGGGCTCCGCTTCCAGGTGGGCGGTCAATGGGTCACGAAGAAACAGGTCAAGGTCAAAATCCCCGCCCGGCCCTTCCTGGGCCTCTCGGAGGAGGATATGCAGGAGATCAAGGCCACCGTCGAGGACTTCATAGAGGGGAGCGAGTAACGTGTCACTATACACCGAGAGCAAGGCGTACTTGCTCGAGAAGCTCAAGGCGGCGGGCCTCAAGTCCAAGCCCTACACCACCATCAAGGGCCTCGAGAAAAGTCAGGAAAGTCACGTCGGCGCGGTCATATTCGAGCAAGAGACCATCTCCCGAAACGGCTCCAAAACACTTTACAGAGACCAACAGGGAGCGCAGAAAAAGAGGCGGAAGGTCTTCAATCGGAACTTGACCTTCACCGTGACGATCGGCGACTACACAGACGACGCCGTCGAGGCCATGTTTGAGAAGTTCCTCGCAAGCCTCGACCGGGGCATCTACGTCAACGGAGACTTCGTCCCGGTCGAGGTGGAGGGCGCGGACTGGGTGAACAAGGACGACTCCATACTCAAGGCTCAAGTCGCCGTTCAAGTGGCGATCACCTTCCAGGGCGGCCTATACAGGGACACCGACTTCGCCCCGCTCTCTCACGTCGAGATCACAACAATCGAAAAAAGCAACGGAAAGGAGCCTGTCAATGGCTGAAAAGAAGAAGGCCGGGGCCGTGGCCCTGGGCCAGACGGAGCAGCCGGCAGCAAGCCCCGGGGCGGAGGCCCCGGAGGTCTTCACGATCGAGAAGCTCCGCAGCGAGAAGAATGTCAAGCGGGCCGTCTTCGCGGGCGTATGCGCCGCCGAAGGCTGGAAGCCCGGGAAGACCGTCACCGAGAAGGAGTTCCTCGAGGCGGTCGAGAAGTTCACCTCGGCCCCTATGAGTGGGGCCGCTAAGAAGGAGGCGGGGAAGTAATGCTCCGAGATGTCAAGCATGAAATCAAAGACAAGAACCTCGGCTTCGCCACCGCCACGGGCGACGGGCGGCATCTCAAGATCGGCGTCTCCCCCGTGGTCTCTGACACCCCCATCATCGTGACGGGGGCCATGGACGCCGCGCAGATCAAGAGCCGCCTCGGCCTGTCCCCCCTGGCCGACGCCGTGATGGACTCCGTCCAGTTCGGCGCGAACCGTATCTACTGCCTCCCCGTCTCCGCCACTACGGCGGGCGAGCTGGGCGAGATCACCCGGACGGGCGACGGCGGCGGCACGATGACGGTCGACGGCTCCCCGACGAACGCCTTCTCCGTCGTGGTGAAGATCACCGCCCAGGGCGGACTGAATACCGCCGCCTTCACCGTCTCCATCGACGGCGGGAGCAGCTTCACCGACGAGATCACCGTCCCCGTGACGGGCGAGTATGAGATCGCGGGGACTGGACTCAAGCTCACGTTCGCCGAGGCGGCGGACGAAGATCAGAAGCCGAGCTCGTTCCTCGTGAACGACACCTACACCTTCAACACCACCGCCCCGACCATGACGAACGGGGACGTCCTCAACGCGATCACGAAGCTCCAAAACTTCGCCGAGGAATATGAGTTCGTCCACATCGTCGGCGAGAGCGATCTCGCCCTCTGGCAGGCGGTCGGTGAGGCGCAAGAGCAGCTTTTCCTGACCTTCCATAAGCCGATGTTCTTTGTCATGGAGGCCGCGTTCCCCACGCCCAGCGAGGGCGGCGGAGCTGGCCCCGTCCTGGGCGGGGGCACCGAGGAGGGCGACCTCACCGACTGGGCCCTCGAGATGGAGGCGAAGGCGAAGAAGGTGAGGAACTACAACATCCAGGTCGTCACCGCCTGGGGCCGTCTCGTCAAGCTGGACGGGTCGACGAAGATTGTCAACCTCGCGGGCCTCGTCTCCGGCCTCTATGCGAAGTCCAGCGTCCAGACCTCCATCGGCAAGACCCGGGAGGAGGCGGGCTTCGGCATCCGCAAGACGAAGCTCGAGCAGACGCTCCCCGTGGAGCTGGACAACGACATCATCGAGCTGCTCGACCTCGCGGGCTTCCTCACCTTCCGGGAGTATGACGGGAAGGACGACTACTTCGTCTATCACACGAAGATGCTCTCCCCGGACGGCAGCGACTACCGCTACGCCGAGGATGTCCGCGTTCTGAACAAGATCATCCGGGAGACCCGGAAGAAGGGCCTCGACCTCATGAACGACGACATTGATCTCGAGGACATCCAGGGCGAGCTTGAAACCCGGGCGAAGTTCCTCTTTGAGCCCTTGCAGCGCATGATCGACGCGAAGGAGATCAGTGCCGCCGAGATCATTGTCATGGAAGGGCACGAGGAGACCTTCATCGAGGACGAGACCATGCGCGTGAAAATCCGCTACCTGTCCCGGGGCTACATCCGCGAGGTCTATATCAACCTCGCCCGGCGTCGGCCCACCGCCTAAAGGAAGGAGGCCAAAACTTTATGAGTATCAAGGTCAACGGCATCAACTACGGATGGGGCGACGTCGACGTCAAACTCCCCGGCTTGAACCTCGTCGTCCAGGAGATCAGCTACGACGACGAGCAGGAGATGGAGGAGTCCTACGGCAAGGGCAGCAGACCCCGGGGCTACGGCAAGGGCAACTATAAGAGTTCGGGCAAAGTGTCCATGCTCCGCGACGACTACGACGACGTCCTGGACTACTGCAAAGCCACGGGCACACCCTTTTATGGCGTGGAGCTCCCCTCCGTGGTCGTCTCCTACGGCAACCCCGGGGGACGGACACGCATCGACGAGCTCAAGCGGGTCGTCTTCGTCAAGCGCAGCCACAAAGCGGCCCAGGGTGACAAGACCCTCACCGTCGACATCGACTTCATGATCGTCGGCGGCATTGTGGAGGACGGCGTCGAGCCCGTTTAACGCACACCGCGCCGTCTCAACTAATTCGAGAAAAACGGAGGTATTAACACATGGAAGACATCAAGAAGAACGAAGGCACCAACCCCGCCCCCGACTCCGCCGAGGCTATGCGGCAGAAGTACGGCAAGGTCTACAAGGTGAGCGTCACCGTCCCCGTCGATGATGAGGAGTCGAAGGACTTCTCCTATCACTTCAAGCGGCCCAGCGTCCCCAGCTACGACCGCTACATCAAGACGGCCTCCAAGATCGGCATGACGAAGGCGAGTAAGACCTTCATGCTGGACGCGGTCGTCGACGAGGACAGAGACCGTCTCACCGCCGATATGGAGGAATATCCCGGCGTCGCGATCACCATCGGGAACAAGCTCACCGAGCTCCTGGGCCTCACTGACGGGGTAAATTTGAAGAAGCTCTAAGAGAGAGGGTCGCGGGGATAAAGGAGAGCCTCACGGAGAGCGCCCTCCTCGAGATATACCGCTATGTCCCCCCGCCTCTTTTAGAGCACTTTGACCCCGAAGCGATCGACGACTTCGGCGAACTGCTGGACTATCTCGCGAAGGCGCGGTTCATCCAGCGGCTCGAGCAGGACATCGTCGCCCGGGCGATCTCCGAGGTCTTCTCCTCGGACTGACCCGGGCGGCGCGGTCGTTTCTTCGGACAGCCTCCAAACTATGAGAAGGAGGTGAGCGGCTTGAGTTTAGAGTCTGTTTTCAAACTATCCCTCGTCATGAATATGGTCGACAACCTCTCCGGGCCCATGGCGAGTATTGCCTCCCGGGTGGGAGCCGACGTCTCTAAGATGGACGCCCTCGGCGCTACCTTCGGCAACGTGGCGAAGTCGGGGGCGGTCATGCAGGAGATGGGCTCGCAGATCACGGGGGCCGTCCTCGCCCCGGTCGAGGCCACCTTCGAGACGCGCCGGGCGATCGGCGAGCTCGCCTCGCTGGGCGTCAAAGACCTGGAAGCCGTGGAGAACGCGGCCCGGAACTTCTCCGACCAATGGGCGGGGACGACGAAGGCCGACTTCATCAGCGCAGCCTATGACATCAAGAGCGGCATTGCCTCGCTCTCCGACGAAGGTGTCGCCCAGTTCACGGAGCTCTCGGGCCTCACAGCGAAAGCGACGAAGTCCACGATCGGGGAAATGACGTCCCTCTTTGCTACGGGCTACGGCATCTACAAGGGCTACTATGACGACCTCACCGACCTGGAATTTGGAGAGATGTTCTCGGCGGGTATCGCCCGTTCGGTGCAGCAGTTCAAGACGGACGGCTCGCAGATGGCGAGCGCCATCCAGACGCTCGGCGCTTCGGCGACGACGTCGAACGTCCCCCTCGAGGAGCAGCTCTCCATCCTCGGTATGCTACAGGCCACCATGAGCGGCAGCGAGGCGGGCACGAAGTACAAGGCGTTCTTGCGATCGGCAACGAAGGGCGGCGAAGCCCTGGGCCTATCGTTCACGGACGCGAACAATCAACTCCTATCTATGCCCGAAATCCTGGACTTACTCCGGGGAAAGTTCGGCGAGACCATGGACGCAGCCGAAAAGATGGAGCTACAAAAAGCCTTCGGGGACACCGAGGCCGTGGCCCTCATCGACCTCCTCTACAACAAGACCGACGACCTACAGGGCAACATCCTCGATATGTATGACGCCCTCGGCTCCGGCACGGGCGTCGCCACGGAGATGGCGAACGCGATCAACGAGACGGAGCCGGAGCGGTTCGAGCGGCTCACGCAGCGCATCCAAAACGTCAAGGAGTCCATCGGGAACTCGTTGCTCCCCACGATCAACGACCTCATGAGCACCGGGGAGACCGTCCTCACGAAGGTCGGGTCGTGGATAGAGGAGAACCAGGAGCTCGTCAAGGTCATCATGCTTGTCGTCCTGGCGATCGGCGGGTTCCTCACCATAGCGGGCACCGTCGCCGCCGTGGTGGGCGGCGTGGGCCTCGTCATCACGAAGGCGGTCTCCGCCTTCAAGATACTCAAGGCGGGGTTCGGGATAGCAAGGGCGGCGCTATCGCCGCTTATAGGCAGCGTTTGGAGCTTCACGGCGGCACTCCTGGCGAACCCGGTCACATGGGTCGTCATCGGTATCGTGGCCCTGATAGCGGCGATCGTGCTGCTCTATAACAAATGCGAGTGGTTCCGAAACCTCGTCAACAACATCCTCAACTTTTTCCGCGAGAAGCTGGGCGCAGCGTTCGAGACCGCGAAGGCGATCTTCTCCGGCATCGGCAACGTGATCGGCTCCGTCATGGGCGCAGCCCGTGACACGGTCGCCGAGAAGCTGGACAACATGAGGAACGCCTACGAGTCACACGGCGGCGGCATACGCGGCGCGGCAGCGGCGGCGATCGAGGGCGTCAAGGGCATATATACAGCGGGCTTTTCCTTCCTGGATAACCTCACAGGCGGACGGCTCACCGCGATCAAGGACAAGTTCATCTCCGGCGTCACGAATATGGCCTCCGGCGTCCGGGAGCGGTTCGAGGCCGTGAAGACGGCCTTCTCCAACGGCATCACAGCCGTCAAGAACACCGTCACCGGGGCCGTCTCCTGGTTCTTTGAGTCCGGGAAGAAGGTCATCTCGACATTTGCGAACGGCATCCGCTCAGCGTTTACGGGCGCGGTCGACGCGGTCAAGGGCGGGCTCCAGCGCATCCGAAATATGCTCCCCTTCTCCGACGCTAAAGAGGGCCCGCTCTCGACCTTGACCCTCTCGGGACAGAGGACGATGACGACCTACGCCTCCGGGCTTGAGAAAGCCTCCAACGCCCCGGCCCAGGCTATCGAGAAGGGCCTCGGCGCGGCGAACAACGTACTCGAGAAGACCACGCTCAACAATGCGGCGATTGAGCCCATACCGGGCAACATGGCCCAGGCGGTCGAGGCCGAGAAGCCGAAGCCGTCCATCAACCGGGAGCCCCCGAAGAAGGTCGCCCTCTCCGGCGATGAGGAGGGCAAGGACAACAAGGGCGGCAGCTCCGGCGACGGGAACGGGGCGAAGCAAGTCGTCATTCAAAAGCTACTCATTCCCGTCGACCTCAAGAAGATCAAAGACCTGCAACAGCTCCTTGAGCTACTCAAGGAGGTCGAGGACTTCGCCAACGCCAACGAAAGCGAAGAAACGGCGGACGACCCCGAGGCCGTCACAGTATAAGGGAAGGGAGGGCGCACCGTGATATATGTCGAAGACCAACTCGTCAAAGTGAACGGCGTCGTCCTCCCTGGCCTTGTCAAGAGTATCGAGGTCAAGGAGTCCGCAAAGATCGACGAGCAAGAAGTCGAGGGCAGCGCCACGAAGCCGAAGCAAGCGACGGGCTACGAGGACGCGAAGATCACCGTCGAGCTCATTCTCGACGACACCCCGACGAGAACAAAGTACCAGGCACTCGAGACGGTTCGGGCCATCTTCCGAAAGCCGGGCCAGACCGTCCCGCAGCCCATCCCCATTGTCAGCGAAGACACAGCGAAGCACGGCATCGACAAGGTGCTTTTCAAGGGGTTCTCCCACAAGGCCGAGGCGAAGAAGGAGCAGATCACCGTCTCCCTCGAGTTCTGGGAGTATATCCCGCAGACCATCAAAGCGACCAAAGCGAGCGGCTCCGGGGGGAAGTCCTCCGGCAGCTCCGGGGGAGGCGCAGCGTCGAGCGGCCTCTCCGAGGAATACAAGAGCTACCTCGCAACAGGCCGGGGCGTGTCCCCCGCCTCTGACACCGTCACACAAGCGGGAAGCGCGGGCTTGCAGAGGGCCATCAATATGCCATTTTAGAGAGGAGGAGGCTGAGCGTGGAAACGCTGGAGCTATTCTACCCGCAAAGTATGGCCCGCGCCGGGGCCTACAGTCTCGACCAGGGCATTGAGTTCGAGATATTCTCGGCGAAGTCCTCATATTTTGACTGGGCGAAGATACGGTTCACCGAGCAATTCCAGCCGGAGATCAGCCTCGCCCGGAAAGACCCCGCCGCGATCGAGCTCGGCTACAACGGCGTCACGGAGGAGGTCTTCACGGGCTTCGTCGCCCGGCCCTACAACAAGGGCGGCGGGGCGGACGAGATCACCCTCAAGGACGAGATGCTGCTACTCGAGGACACACAGATCAACAACACCTTCCTCGACACCACCCCGCAAGAGGTCATCTCCTACGTCCTGGCCCAGGCCGGGGTCGGGAAGAAGAAGCTCAACGCCCGGGGCTTCCCCACGCGGAAGAAGCTCCCCATCCGGCAGATGTCCGGCGTCCAGGCGATCAACGCCGTCAATGCGGCGTGGAGCCTCAAGGAGCGGTTCTTCTTCTCGGGCGGCGTCTTCTACTGGGGCGAGAAGCCGGAGCAGCAGAAGGTCTACACGTTCGAGTATGGCGTCAACATCATCAACCTCGTCCGGCTCGGGGGCGTGTGGGAGCTGGAAACAGTCTCCGCCCCCTTCGTCCGGCACTCCCACAAGATCAACGTCATTCACCCGAAGATCAGCGGGGAGCAGGAGGTCACGAAGGTCGTCTCGTCCACCAACGACGACGGCTTCATCCGTACAAGGATTTATTTCTAAGAAGGGGGTGAGACCATGCTCGAGGAAATGGTGAAGGCGGTCGTCAACAAGGTCATCGCCCAGGACTACGCCTTCCTCAAGACCCCCGCCGCGCTCTACGCCGTCGTCACGAAGGCGACGCAGCTCGGCGAGACGTTCGAGTACAAAGACCTCGTCATCCACAACGACGAGACGGGCACGAGCTACCGGGGGCACATCACCGCCCACTGGTATGAGTACACCCTCCAAGTCGTCGACCGCTGGGGGAATGTGGACGAAGCATTTCCCGTCTTCCCCGACATCCGCTCCCGCATCCAACTCAAGACCGGGGCCTTCGTCTCCGTGGCTATGGCCTACGGGGACGCCCCGGCGATCATTAGGGAGGTGAAGCTATGACGGGCCTCAAAGATACCGACATCCGGCTCTCGGACGAGTGGCAGCTCACACAGGCAGCGGACGGGGACGCCCCCTTATGCTCCGGCCTCGAGTGCCTTTACCAGAACATCATCCTCGAGGCCCTCACGCAGCCGGGCGATCTGTTCTACGACCTGACCTTCGGCTGGGGGCTCTATGACTTCATCCAGTCCGAGGACGATGACCTCACCCGCCTGGAGATTGCGCAGCGTGCCCGGGTCGGCTTGCAGCGGCGGGAGGTTATCCTCCCCGAGACCATACAGGTTGACGTCAGCTTCAAGGACGATGCCTTCGTTCTGTATTGCTCCTTCCAATTTGCTGAGGAGGAAACGGTCCGGGCGCTCACGTTTATCATTGGTGCGGTCAGCGTGGAGGTGAAGACAGCGTGATTGATAAAAATACCCTTGATGCTATTCTTCCGATCCCCGACTTGGAAGAGTTGAAGGACGCAAATGTGGAGAAGCTGAAGCAGGAAGGCTTTGTTATTACCAACTTCCACTCAGGCGGCGTCTTTTACACTATTCTCATGATTGTTCTTTGGATTAGAATCGAATTGACCGGGCTCCTGCGTACCGTGATTAACCATTGTTCGGTAAGCCATGCCACCGGGTTATGGCTGGATATTAAAGCGGCAGACTTTTCCAAGAAAAGAAAACGGGCGCAGAAAGCACGCGGATATGTGACGGTTTCCCGGGCCGCAGTTGATGGCGAGGCGGTTAAGATTCCTAAAGGAACCGTATTTAAGACTGTTCGCGATATCAACGGGGAAGATCTTCGGTTTTTTTCTTTGGAGCCCGCTGTCCTACAGAAAGGCACGGCATCTGTCGATGTTTTGGTGGAGGCGGAAGCGGAGGGGAGCCGTTATAACGTTCCTGAAGCGCAAATCGCAAGTTCCCTCACCTATCTTGGAGACGTCGCCATTTCCAATAGGCAGGGGTGGATCGCACGAGAGGGCAGCGATACAGAATCCGATGAGGGCCTTCGCCGCCGCTGCCTGCGTTCCTGGGCGGAACTGGCTACTGTGGCTATCCATGACACATATGTTAATGTCTGCGAGTCAGTCAATGGCGTTCTCTACGCTACGGTCAAGGACCAGCATCCCCGGGGACAAGGCACTATTGACGTGATTATCACCTCTGAGGCTGGGAACGCCACCGAAGCGCTTCTTAATGAAGTCCGTGCGGCGTGTGAGAAGATCAAAGCGCCTGATGATGATGTCCTGGTCAAAAGCGCCGAAACAGTCTACCAGCCTGTCGCCCTAACGGTAACAGTTCCCTCTGTCATAAACCAAACCGAAATTGAAGGCTGTGTTGCGTCTGCCGTTACTGATCTGCTGCGCATCCGCCAGCGCCGGGAACTCAATGAATTGACCCACGCCGACCTTATACACAAAGTGAAAAGTGCTGTTCCCAGCGTTCGAAATGTTACTGTCACGATCCCGGAAACGGATATATTCTTGGATGCAGACAAGATTATCCTTCCAAGTACAATATCGATTACGGTCCAGGGGGTGTAATCCGTGTTTGACAGCTTTGGCGAGTATATGTTCCGTCTGCTGTTCGGCCCCCTGCGAAGGGTCCGAAAAAAGGCCAACCAGTTCTATATTTTTTTCAAGGTGGTTGGAAAGCAGTTTGACCAGCTTAAAAAGGACATATTCAAGGTTCGGGAGGAAAGCGCCGTGCTTACGTGCAGCGATGTTATGCTCCCAATCCACGGCCAGGACCGGGATATGGCCCGACTAAGGGGTGAAACCGTTGAAGGTTACCGTACCCGGCTGGCCATGAAAGGCATAATCTCCGAAAAGGCAGGGCTGAATGAAGGCATACGGTACTTGGCAAAATCTTTTGGTTATGACAATGTGGAAATTCTCAAAAATCCTGACCCTGAGCATTGGGCGGAAGCGACGGTGTTTTTTGCGGGTGGCAACATCGTTTTGGATGACCATGGCGTACTGCTCCAGGAGCTCAATAAAATTAAACCAGCCCGGACGCTGCTGTCTTTATCCAAGCAGCAGCGCTATCCCGGAACCGCTTATCTAGGCGTGGCCCGCATATCCGGCAGAATTGTTATCATTGAACAGGAGTGACCAGGTATGGCATTTACTAGAATGAAGCTCACCACTTTCGGCAGCAATCTGGAGGCCAAGGCCCGGCAGGGCAAGGGAATCCATTTTACCCGGATCGCTTTGGGCGATGGTCTGCTGGGCAATGAGTCCATGGTCAATAGAACCACGCTGATTCATGAACGGCTTTCCGTTTCTATTGACGGTGTGACGATCACCAATGAAGGTACACAGAATGCCGTTGTGGGAACACTGGATAACCGAAATATGACAGAAGGGTTTTCGTACCGGGAACTGGCGTTGGTTGCCAGGGACCCGGACACACGCCAGGAGGGCGTATATCTCTACGACAACGCTGGCCCGGAATGCGAATATTTGGGGCTTCCCGAGGACGGCATGATTATTTGCGAACAGCTAAAAATTTTAATAAAAACGGAAGAGGGCTGTCAGGTCACTTTTGACGCATCAGGCAACCCCCTATACCTGACTGCCGAAGATATAAAGCTGGTTGTAAAGATTCACGAGGAAGATCCTAAAGCCCATCCTAATAAGGCTGACTTGGATCCTGAGACGGGGAAGGTTGTGGAAGAACAGCTTCCCACGTTGGACTATGCGGATAGCAAACACGCCAAAAACCATGCGAAGACTGGCAACGATCCCATTGCGCCCGCTGATATTGGGGCGGCAGCGGCGAGCCACACCCACAATTACGCCGGGTCTGGCAGCGCCGGAGGGGCGGCGACCAGCGCGGTCAAGCTGTCCACTGCGCGGTATATTGACGGTATGCCTTTCAACGGCACAGGCGATATTATCCACTACGGGACCTGTGCCACAGCTGCGGGCACCGCTGCCAAGGCGGTAACAATTACAGGCTTTAAGCTGGTGACGGGCGCGAGGGTTGCGATCAAGTTCTCTGCGGTCAACACCGCAGCCAACCCTACGCTGAATGTCAGCGGCACCGGCGCAAAAGCGATCAAGATGTACGGCGCCACCGCCGTCAATATCAATGCCTGGATGGCGGGAGCGGTGGTTGATTTTGTGTACGACGGGACTAATTGGCTGATGGATACCGCTATGGCCTCCAGGCTGGCCGCCGCCCGTACCATACGAACCAATCTGGCCAGCACCGCCACTGCCAGCTTTGACGGCTCGGCAAATATCACCCCCGGCGTCACGGGTATACTCCCTGTAGCTAACGGAGGGACAGGGACGAACAGCCTCGCGGCCCTGCTGTCCACCTTGCAATCCAACGGGATGGCGAAAATTGCCACCGGCAGCTATGTGGGGACAGGGACGTATGGGGTCAACCATCCGTGCAGCTTAACCTTCCCTTTTGTGCCGAAAATTTTGTTTCGCTTAACGGTTGGGCTTTCCATATGGATACCCAGGGTAACAACAATGAAAATTTATGGAGATAACTGGACAACAATTACCTGGAGTGATAAAACCGTTATATGGTGTTCTGCTGATGCCTATGGTCAGCTCAACGCATCCGGCCAGACATATGATTATGCAGCCTTTGGTTAAGCGCAGTCCGGCAGCCTAGCACAAAACCTTCCCTTTTGTGCCCAAGTTTATCATGATACCGACTTGTTGTGCATCCGGGGGAAGATCGGCTCAAATGGGTACAACAGCAGGCACTCAAAGCTTTGGAGTTACAAGGACTTCTGTTTGGGCCAATACACTGGACGGTATAACCTCTGCATTTACTGCGGGGTTTGGGCTTGGGATGCCACTTGCCTATACATCCAGTAACAACACAACCAGCAAAATCACACTTTACGGACGGCTGTCCGGGAAAACATATCAATGGTATACAGATTCAACTGAGTCCAGAAATGAAGCCGCTCATCAATTCAACCGCGCTGATTTTACATATCTGTATATAGCCTTCGGGTAAGCGCCCTTGGCGGGGCTTCACCCAATCGCGACATAGAAATAGGTAGCTTCACTTACATTTAACTGCTGATTCACAGATGTGTTTGAACTCCACGACACAACATTCCCGTTCCAGACAATAGAAATATAATCTAGTACTTTGTTATTGTTGTAGATTCCTAATGTATTCGTCGCTGTCCCATTTACCCACGCATGAGAATTATAGTAAGAATATGGTGCTCCGGCCGAGCCTCCCAAAGAAACTAACTTGGGCACAAAAGGGAACGATATTATGGAAGACGATTTACCAGTAAGCAAGCTTTGATCCAAATGATTGAGAACTACATCCGCTATTACAACACCAGACGGGTTCAGCGCAACCTGGGTGTTCTCACTCCGATGGAGAAATACAATCTTCTCTTGAGTGCATAAATAGAACTTGTCAACACTTGGCACGATTGATTCACATAGTGAAAACCCCCTTCCATTTGCGAATGCCAAGATGAAACATTAGCAATTATATACATATTTTACATATCATTAAATGCAAAAAACTTGTTGTTCCTGTAATAAGGATGAAACAACTATTCTGATAACCTATATATATGGGTATCAAGGACAAATTTACTCATTTAGAGTGCTTTACTTTTTAAAATGCTCGCCGATAAATAATTGTAGCTATATCTTAGTTGAAGAGTGAAGCATTAGAGAACGGAGGATATCAATGGAACTGATCAACGCATTATTTGCCTTTTTAAGCGGAAATGATGTCTTAGTTGGAACTGTGAATCTGGTGACTCTGGTGGGTGCTGGAGGAGATATAGTTGGAAAAATATCCAAATTCCGAAAAGTTCCTTCTACCAGTGAACTGTTCTGGTCCCTTTTTTTAGGTGTGGGATACAAAACTCTGCTGACAGCTGTAGGAAAGGTAAATGGCATAGATGCACTGAGGATTGCTGTAAAGAAGGAAAAAATATTAAAGCGTGTGAAGTTGTCAACCAAAGACCTGACTCAAATGTTTACACCTGTCCTCCCTCTGCAAGGAAAGGTTATCTGTTGGTACTTTGACTATTTTTTCACTCAGATGAGGCAAGGACTGCAAGAACTTGAGATACTGGACGAAAACACACTGGATCAGGTTATCGAAAATGCGAAAGGGAATGTATGGGAAAACTGGACAGTCGCCCTGCGGGAGACCTATCAAAAGTATCCGAATTTCAGAGATGTTGCGATTCAGCAGCAGTTTGGTCAATTGGAGCTGCTGATTGACGGGGAAGCTATGCCCTGCCCAACATGCGGCGCGGACGCCCATTTTTCTGCACCGGCATTCTGCAATCAAGACCATAAAGCTGTGCCCTATTTAGAGCAGAACATTCAACCCTTCGGCATAAAAAAACCAGAACCAGAAGATCTGTTTCCTGCGCGGCCAGCAGCTCCAATCTATGATTGGTGGCAGAAATTGGCCGATCAGTTACAGAAAAAGCCGCTATTCCTCACTGGTCCGGGCGGTATGGGGAAAACCACTTTCTTGAAGTTCCTCTACGATTCTATTAAGTCCAGGGATGTTAATCTACCATTCAGTTGTGCATTTCTTCTTTCATTGGATACTTTGATGCGGGAACCTGAGAATGGTCTGCATTTGGATATAGACCCCCTGTATAATGCCGAAGATAGTATCTTGCTGCGCCGGATCGCATGTCTTGCAGGAGCCCCTCAAATACCCGGGGGATGGAAAAATATCTTTACGCATGAATACTGTTTTTATCCAGATCGACCGGTACTGTTAATGCTGGACGGATTAAACGAGATGCGAGGACAGGCCGTACAGCAAAAGTTAAGACGATACCACAGAATTTTGGATGAAATCAGCAGTCTATCCAACCGCGCCAACTACCCCAATATTTGTATCGTGGTGACTTCTCGGATTGACCGGGACAATCTGTTGCAGGATCAAAAAGAGTCGCTGAAAAGCGATTTCGAACACATGTGCCTGGGCGGTGTGCAATTGTCTGAGGAAATTGAGGATGCCATAGGGCAGTATGGAGCGCGTCGGGAGACGATGCGTAATTTCTTAGAACGACCGATGTACTATCGGGCTGCACAGGAATTACTTCAGAGAGAGAATCTCCCGACCACGCAATTTCAGCTTATAAATATCATGTATGACAGATTGTGTGTAGCGCGACAAGATTTTTAAGAATTTGGGACAGGATAAATGAGAAAAAACGGC
>OFFV01001125.1_pt1 | contig 16900 bp, 13 predicted proteins | sample 1521461 | NCBI WGS metagenome assembly OFFV01 (sample SAMEA3504120, study PRJEB24116) | mouse gut metagenome | biome: mouse gut; feature: mouse-associated habitat; material: faeces | place: Denmark | collected 2011 | reverse complement strand
CATTTTGATTTTTCAATGCTGGTTTTCTCGGCGGATTTCCCGACCGACACAAAATCACGGCGGACGCGGACGTTTACGGCGGAAACGGGAGAAATCCACCCGAAAACGGCGGCGCACTTGCAAAATCCAGTGAATTTCACTTGAAATCAAGAGAACTCCGGGCGTTACACGCTGAAATCCTGCAAAATCGAGCGTGAACGCGGTGAAATCAAGTGAAATTCAGCCGTTTTCACCCGGCGCGGTTCTGTTTTCACTGTGTATCGCCTGATTTTCGGCGGGAAACAAAAAAATTTGAGAAATTTTGCAAAAACACTTGACAATATATATATGATAGATTGTACGAAATGTTGTGCAACCCGCACAACACCGTACATTTTTTATTTGTAGGAGGAAAAAACCATGCGTATCATTCTCGACACGGAAAAGGGCCGTATCATTCTGCCCAAAAACTTCTTTCCCCAGCTTGACAGGATGAACAAAGTCCTTGCTGATGGCGGCTCTGACAAAAAGTGGACGGCGGAGGACTATGTCCGCGACCAGTTTGACAAGGCCATGAAGGAAACCATGCTCCGGGCAGAGGATAAGGTTGTGAAGTGAGGCGATGGCGAAGGGAACAAAGGTCACAGAAAAAGAACGGGAAAAGATGTGGCAACTCTACCAGCAGGGCGGCTCATTCAAGGCCATAGCAAAGAAGCTGCGCCGAAGCCCGGACACTGTTTCCCGTCATGTGCATGAATACGAGGCGGCGGTACGCGCCACGGGGTACGTCTTAAATCAGGGAAATGTAAAGTAAAGAAAGGACAGATACTTATGGAATTTGTTATTGTTGGGCTGTTGGTTTTGGCAATCATCATTGCGATTGATTGGTTTGCCGCGAAAGCCATGTATGAAATTGCGGTGATGAAGGGCCACCCGGAGAAGAAATATTTTTGGTGGTGTTTCTGGATGGCGATGTTTGGCTATCCGATGGTGATTGCCCTGCCCGACGACGCGGCGCACAGGCGCAAAGCACCCCCAGCGCGGACGAACTTCCCGAACTGTAAGGAGGGCAAGGGCAAATGAGCGAGAGATATTCAAAGCTGTTTGCCCTGTCTGAAAATCTGTACTCTGCGGGTGCTCCTGTCGTGATTGCGGCGGGAGCGTTGCAGAAAGATAATCAGACGGGCAAGGTCTTTGCACAGCTTAAAATCCGCAATATTCAAGATAAAGTAATTAAAGCGGCAACGGTGAAAATCACACCGTTTGACACAGTAGGAAAGCCCCTCGGCGGGACGGTTGACTATCAGTATTTAGACCTCTCGGCGGGGCGTGACACTGATTTTGGGCAGAAAACGCCTGTCATGCTCAAAAAGGCGGCAATGCGCTCTTTCACGGTTTCCGTGTCGGAGGTCATATTTTCCGACAACAGCATTTGGACGGCCTCCAATGAAGCATGGGAGCCGCTTTCTGCGCCCATCGCGCCAGAAAAGAAATTTACGGACGGCGAACTTGCAAAGCAGTACCGGGCAAAGTACGGGGCTGATTGTAAGTGTATTTTCAAAAAAGAAAAGGATTTGTGGCGGTGCGCTTGCGGAGCCATAAATCACGATGGCGAAAGGAACTGCCATAGCTGCCAGAGAGAAGCAGCCGCACTTGCCGCGCTGAATATGGACGAACTGAAAGCAGACCGGGACAAGAGGCTTGCGGCGGAGCAGGCAAAGAAAACAAAAAAGATTGCCATGATTGCTGCGCCGATTGTCGTTGTTGCGATTGTGGCGGCGGTGCTGATTTCTAACTTTGTGAAAGCCCAGCAGGAAGAAGCGGCACGGCTGGAGGCGTACAATGCCGCCGTTGCCCTTGTGGAGGCGGGACAATACGATGAAGCGATTGCCGCTTTTACGGAACTTGGGAATTATAAAGATAGTGCGGAGCAGATAAACGAAACTACCTATAATCAAGCTGTTACACTTCTTGAATCTGAAAATTATGATGAAGCAATTTCCATTTTTACAAAACTCGGAAATTACAAAGACAGTGTAAATCAGGTTGAACACGCAATCAACTTACAAACAGAGGCCGCATTGTTGAATGATTACCGGATTGCAATAGATTTGCTGAATACGGAGCCGGGTACAAAAGAATACTATGAGGCCGTGGCGGAGAGCCGTCAGTTATTAGTGTCTCTAAATGGCTATCGTGATTCAAATGAGTTATTACAGAATTTTTACACCGATATTATTTGTGCGCTTGCGTCTAACCCCAAAGATAATCGTTATTATCAATATGACGATGAGGGCAAAATTATTTATGACGGGGTGTATACCTACAGCTATCATGAAGATGGTACAGTGGACACCTTTACAAGTAGACCTATTACCTACAAAGTCGTTAGCTATGATAGTGAAGGAAGAATGCTCCGGGCAGAGGCTGATTCAATGTCTGCTTATTACACATATATTTATGATGAAAATTTAGGGTATGGCTGGTATTTAGACGATGAAAATTTAGATAATAATGATTTGGAAAATGCTAATTCCTACCAATATTCTTATACGCAAAATGGATATTATTGCAATTCTTATATTATTGAAATGGGTTGGAACTTATACGCTAAAAATCAAGATTATTATGGTGCAACAGAAATTGTCTTTGAGGATGAATCAAAAATGACAGTATATTTTTCTGATTCGGTAAAAGATTATCTGAATGACAGAGAAGCTATTTCGGCAATAGAAGAATTGATTTATTCTCTGAAAAACACAGATATTAGTCCGGCAATAGAAATGCCTTTGATTATAAGTATAACGCCTGTTGTAGCTGATGATATACCAGTTTTGACGGAACAATATTTTCAAAAGGAGGACTTAATTAGATTTTCCGCACTCTTTTCAGTATTAGACGAAACAGCCCAAAAAGATTACTACAAGAAAGCATATGACGCTGATAAAATTGCACTGTTTTCAACCATTATACCAGATATGGACACAAATTTGGTTTTACAGTATGTAGATAAATCAGAACAGGATAACAAAACAAACTTCTTTGCCGTGCTTTCAAATTATATGCCATTAAGTGACTTGAAACGCTATGTCGAAAAATACTATGAAAATAATAATATTGCCCGCTTTACAATTTTGCTTGATTGCATGACAAGGGAAGAAAAGCAGGAATGGCTGAAAAGAGCGCAGACAGATAGGAAAACTAACTTTGTCGCTGTCTTATCTAATGAATTGCTTGATTAAATGCTCATGTACGGTAAAGAAGCAAGCAACCGAAAACAAGAGATAGACCGCCAGCACCACACTATTCCGAACCAAAGAAACCAAAGACCAAAAGACAAGCATTATGGAAATGTGCATAACAGGCTATGGAATCATGGATAACTCTATTCACAGCACATGGAAAAGCTAAAGTGCAGCTTTCCCACGTCCTGCAAACAGAGTTCCCCACAATTCCATGAGATAGCCAGTTATACACATTTTTCCACAATGCCGACTACTACGGAATCCCCATCATTTCTTATATCTTTAACGACATAAAAATGTTTTTTTGTTGTCGAATTATGAAATAATGCGTATAAAAGCAAAGCGAGGAGGTTTTGCTAATGAAAATGCGTACAGAATATACCTGTCCTTTAGAACTTGTGCATGACATGATAAAGGGGAAGTGGAAGCCGATTATATTATGGCGGCTACGTTTAGGGGCTACTTCCCTTGCAAAGCTGGAAAGAGATATAGACGGAATTACGCAAAAAATGCTGTTAGAGCATTTGAAAGAACTGATTGACTACGGCTTTGTTGAAAAGAAATCTTTTGAGGGCTATCCCCTTCATGTTGAGTATTCATTGACAGAAGATATGGGGGCGCAGATATTGGAAGCATTGAGAATCATGCAGCACATAGGGATTGACTACCTAAAAAGGAATGGAATGGAACATATCTTAGAGGAAAAGGGTGTTATCCCGGATTGACACCCACAAAAAAGTGGGTAATTTACTATTCAAAACCGGCTGCTTATAATATTTCCATAAAATTGATTGGAGGTATTGAACATGAATGTAACAAGCAGCGGAATTATTAACGGCATTATACAGCCCCAGTATGGAGGACGTGGAACGCAATTTAACGAGAACCACATTCCTACCTTTTCATTACCGTTTAAAGCAGAAAACGTACCCGAAAAAACAGTATCACTTGCGATTGTACTGGAAGATAAGGACGCTTACCCGGTAACAGGCGGTTTTGCATGGATACATTGGCTTGCGGCAAACATAACCCGTTTTGATATAAGGGATAATGACAGTCAGACCGCAACGGATTTTGTGCAGGGGAGAAATAGTTGGACGAGCATACAGGGCGGTGAGCAGTCTGTTGAATTATCTTCTTACTATGGCGGTATGACTCCGCCCGATCAGCCACATATCTATGAGCTTCATGTATTTGCAATAGATAAAATGCTGGATATAGGACAAGGCTTTTTGCTAAATGAACTTTATCGGGCAATGGAGGGGCATATCTTAGCGCAGTATACGCTCAAAGGCATTTATGAAAACTAACTTTTGGAGAGTTGGAGGGCGCACAGGGAAAACTGTAATAGCTGTTTTTACTTGCTTTTTAATTGACACTGTAAGAGAAAACGGCATCCCGTTTTATGCTGCCATTGCTGCTATATTATGTATACAGCATAATTTCAAAGACAGTCTGAATACTGCTTTGACCCGTGAAATTGCAACGGTAATTGGCGGAATTTTTGGAGCGATAATTTTATCTTTTGAAAAGAATGTTTATCGTATTCCTAATGAGTTGTTAAGATATTTGTTTCTCTCAATTTCGCTTATTCCAATCATCAATTTTTCTGTATGGATAAAGCAGGAAAAAGGAACATTCCTTATGTGTGTTGTTTTTCTTTGTATCACAGCCACGCATGGAAATGATGAAAGTCCTTTAGCTTTTGCCATTGACCGAATTATTGATACTACAATCGGTATTTTTATTGCTTTATTTATAAATCAATTTCCAAAAAGCAAAATGTAGCTGTAAACCAAGCACCGCCCCATGTGGGAGAGAGGCCGCTGAAAAACATTCTATTTTTTTGATATTAAATTATTGATGTACGCAAAAATCCACCCGTTTTGAATGGACGGATGGATTTTTTGTGATTCAGATAAAGATTTCCTTTATTTCAAGAGATATAGTCTCTTATTTTTCATTTATCAGCTTAATGATCCGCTTAAGGTTTACTGCAAATATAGCCATTGCCCCCTGCATTTCCATGTTTATGAGGCCTGATGATGACGCCGTATCATAACCATGCCTGTGCTTTAACTCACTGTTTTTTGCTTCTATCTTATAACGCTCCTTCATTTTTTCTTTGAAGTGTTCTGTCTCCTGAAACTCTGCCTGTTTACTGTGGGCATCGCTTTTGAGGGTTTCACTGTATGTTTTCTTTTTCGCACCTTCCTTATAACATCCATCCCTGTATGGGCAGCGTTTACATTTCTCAACGTCAAAATAGTATGTCATGCGTGGATTTTTATTCTTCTTTTCTTTTTCACGCCTGTCCAGGTATTTACGGACTGCCAGATGTCCTGCCTTACACTGGTACATTCCCGCGTCTTTATTAAATTCAAATTCATCCTCTTTTGTCCGGTTTCCCTGCGTAATGATGCCGTTTAGCCTGGAAATCAGTTCATAACCGCCGTCCTGCGCCGCTTCGATATTTTTCTGTTCGGAATAGGCTTTATCCCCGATCACCATTTCTACTTCCATTCCGGCTTCCCTGCTTTTGCGCACAAGTTCCGGCAGTTCTTTTCCATCTGTCTTTTCGCCGCTGGTGACAGTGGCTGCTGTAATGATGCGTTCCTCACTCATTGCTATATGCGTCTTGTATCCGAAGAAAGCGGTATCTGCCGTTTTATGCCCTGTCTTTGCGTCTGCGTCTCTTGAAGTTTCGAGATGTTCCAGGTCATCTGTTACGGATTCCTCCAATAAGTTCAGCTTTTCCTCTACTTTCGGATAACTGCACAGCTCATCTTTTCCTTTGATAACCGAAATCAGGGCATGGCAGTATGCCAGCTCTTTTTCCAAAGAATCTTCTGTGTTTTTAGCTGGAAACAGTTCTTTCATTGATTCATCTATTTCATAAACAGCACGCCGCAGTTTCTTTGATTGCTCCAGAAGCGCCTGTCTTGGCGTTTTCTGGTTGTACCTTGATTTTGTATGGGTTGCATCCACAAGAATGGATTTTGATTTTATAACGCCTTTTTCCAATGCAATCCGGACTGTTTTTGCAGTCAGCATGTCTAACAAGTTCATATCTTTCAGGCGCAGCTTGCGGAATTTTGTCAGGGAGCTTGGGTTAATGACTGCTTCTTCCGGCGCCATGTCAAGAAAGTATTTGAAGGACATATCGTATTTGGAGCGTTCCACAACGTCAATATCAGATAAGTCATAAATAGATTTCAGGAGCAGGTATTTGAACATCCTGACAGGCGGAACTGCATTCCGTCCATTATTAAGACAATATTTATCAATAAGTTCTTCATAAATAAAACTGAAATCAACCAGTTCTTTCATCTGCCGGAGCAGGTTGTCTTTGGGAATGACTAATTCATATATGTCCATATATGGACTCAATACTAACTTCTGCTGTTGCTCAACCATGATACCACCGCCTGTATTTGATAATTATATTATACCAAATATAGGCGGTGGTATCTACTTTTTCAGCGGCCTCGGTGTAAGCTTTCGGGGGCTTATTTTTTATCTTTGCAGTTTTGCTAGGTCTTTATAAAAATCCGGATAGGAGATCGTGACGCATTCGGCATTGCGCATGGTACAGGGTTCGTCTATGGCAAGCGCTGCAACGGCAAAAGACATGGCGATTCTGTGATCCAGATAACTGTCAAAGTCTGCTCCGTGCAGCATACTGCGGTTTCCGTTTATGATCATGCCGTCGTCTGTCGGCGTAACGGCTGCCCCCATGCGGCGCAGATTATCCGTTACCGTTTTGATCCGGTCAGATTCTTTTACTTTTAATTCGGCGGCGTCTCTGATCACGGTAGTGCCTTCGGCAAATGCAGCCATAACCGCAAGGATCGGAATTTCATCGATTAATGCAGGGATTAAGGAGCCTTCAATCACCGTGCCTTTTAAATCGCTGGAACAAACGAGAAGGTCGCAGACCGGTTCGCCGGATACCGTCCGCTCGTTTAATGTCTGAATACTGCCGCCCATTGCAGAGGCGGCTTTTCGGATGCCGTCTCTGGTCGGGTTTACGCCGACGTTTTGGATTAGAATTTCCGAACCTTTCGTCAGTAATCCGGCAGCGATAAAATAAGCCGCCGATGAAATATCTCCGGGAACTTCTATTTTGAGACCTTTTAACTTCGGTTCCGGTTCGATGGCTGCGGTGGTTCCGGCGGAGCGAATGTCTGCTCCGAACGCGGAGAGCATAAGTTCCGTGTGGTTTCTGGATAAGACGGGTTCGGTGACGGAGGTAGCGCCGTCTGCATATAATCCGGCAAGCAGCAGGCACGATTTTACCTGCGCGGAAGCAATCGGAGAGAGATAGGAGATGCCGTGCAGTTTTGAGGGACGAATCGCAAGAGGTGCACAGCCGCTGCCTTTTATGCTGCTTATGTCGGCTCCCATGGAAGAGAGCGGTTCTAAAATTCGTTTCATGGGACGCTTTTGTATAGAGGTGTCTCCGCTTAAAACCGATTCGAACGGCTGCCCGGCAAGTATGCCGGAAATCAGGCGTACCGTTGTGCCGCTGTTGCCTGCATCCAGCATTCCTGCCGGCGTATGCAGACCGTGCAGTCCCCTGCCGTGCACGAGGATTGTGTCTTTTTTTTGTTCGATCGAAATGCCCATATTTTGAAAACAGGAAATGGTGGAACGGCAGTCCGCTCCCTGCAGGAAATTTGTGATTTCAGTCATTCCGTCCGATATCGCTCCGAACATAACGGCGCGGTGGGAGATCGATTTATCTCCCGGGACGGATATGGTTCCTTTTAGATGAGATGCATGTATCAGTTCCATAATGTTCCTTTCTTATCTTTCATAAACGGTATAGTGATATTTACGGAGCAGCGCAATGGTCCGGTCGTAAGAAGATTTTTCGTAAAGCTCGATTTTTAATACGCCTTCCTCAAATTCCCGGTTGTGTATAATGCCGATATTTTTGATGCTGATATGGTTGCTGGCAAGAATCGTTGCAATCGTTGCGATTCCGCCCGCTTCGTCGATCAGGTCGCAGTAAAGTTCAAATACGGTCTGTCCGGGGCCTTTTGGAGTAACCATCAGGGAATCTCGGTAGTCTTTGGCGGACTGGAAAAATTCCCGGATGCCGCAGGAATCGGAGGATGCGATGCTTGCGCGTATAGAAGAAAGCAGCTGGTCAAATGCATCCAGCATATATAATATCTGCGTTTGGTTGGCAGTGCAGATTTCTTCCCACATCACGGGGGATGAAGAGGCAATTCGCGTTATATCCTTAAAACCGCCCGCAGCTATCGTTTTCATGGTTTCATCCGGAGTATCCGACTGTCTGACAAAATTGACAAGCGCGGCTGCAAGCACATGAGGCAGATGGCTGATGGCTGCTGTCGCCGCATCGTGTGTATTAGAATCAAGAACCATCGGAATTGCGCCCAAAGAGCGAATAAATTCCCGAAATTCTTCTACTCGATCTTTTTTTACTTGAGCAGTGGGCGTAAGGATATAATAAGCGTTTTCCAATAAATAAGCGGTGGCGTTGGAGAGACCTGTCTGCTCGGATCCTGTCATCGGATGCCCGCCGATAAAACGGGATTCCATATGAAGGTCTGCGACGACTTTGTGAATATCTCCTTTGACGCTGCCGACATCTGTCAGAATACAGGAAGGTTTCATGATATGTTTCAATTGTTTGATATAACCTGCGTTTTGCTGTACCGGCGCACATAAAAAAATATAATCACACGAAGCGAACGATTCGATCGCAGCGTTTTCTCTGTTTTCGATTAAACCTGCTTCAAACGCACAGGTGATCGTTGATTGGCGTCCGGAGGAAGCGATGATGCTGATATTTGGATGAAGGCGGCGGATCGTTTTTACGAGCGATCCTCCGATTAGGCCTAATCCGATAAATCCAAGCTGTTCTACAGACATGAAAAACCTCCTTGTGAAAAGTTCTTTGGTTGCGGAATCGTTTTGCCGGATCGAACTAAATGAAGTATAACCGGCATTTCCTTACGATTCGTCCGTTCTATTAAATCATAATATGACGGAATTAAAAAGTCAACACTTTACAGTGATAAAGCAATAATTGACAAATTTGTCGATGATTTTGGAAAGATAAAAATAAGACGAGGTCAATTTGCATAAAATAGTTGTAATATATCCGAAAATTTAGTACAATATAGCCATAGAGACAGACAAGATGTTCTGTTACGAACCAGATTGGAGGATATGTGATATGAATGTTTACACAACTGACAAAATTCGCAACGTAGTGCTTCTTGGACACGGAGGATGTGGGAAGACCAGCCTGACAGAGGCAATGGCGTTTTTATCCGGTATTACAAATCGTATGGGAAAAGTAAGCGACGGCAATACGATCAGTGATTACGATAAGGAAGAGACCAAACGCCTGTTTTCCATCAATACTTCCGTGGTTCCTATTATTTGGGAAGACACGAAGATCAATATCTTGGATACGCCGGGATATTTCGATTTTGCAGGAGAAGTAGAAGAAGCGGCAGCTGTAGCAGATGCAGCGATTATTGTAGTATCCGGCAAATCGGGAATTGAAGTCGGTACAAAAAAGGCATGGGAAATCTGTGAGAAGTATAAGCTTCCCAGAATGGTGTTTGTAACAGATATGGATATTGACGAAGCAAGTTATCGTCAGGTAGTGGAAGATCTGCAGGACTTATATGGAAAGAAAATCGCACCTTTCCATCTTCCGATCCGTGAAAACGGTACATTTGTAGGATATGTCAACGTTCTGCAGCAGAGAGCAAAAAGATGGACGGACAAAGGCGGCATAGAAAAGTCTGACGTTCCGGATTATTCCAAAGAAAACCTGGAAGTCTGCCGAGAGGCATTGATGGAAGCCGTTGCAGAGACAAGCGAAGAATTTATGGACCGATACTTCGGCGGAGAAGAATTTTCGGAAGATGAAATTCGTCAGGCACTGCGTGTAAATGTGGCGGATGGAAGCATCATTCCCGTACTGATGGGTTCCAATCTTATGGCAAGAGGCATTTATACGCTTCTGGTAGACATTGTAAAATATTTTCCCGGTCCGGATAAACGCTCCTGCGCAGGCATCAATGCGAAGACAAATGAAGTATACCCGGCGGATTATGATTTTGCAAAACCGAAATCGGCATATGTATTTAAAACGATCGTAGATCCGTTTATCGGAAAATATTCGTTGATTAAAGTAAATTCCGGCGTATTGAAAACAGACGACGTTCTCTATAATTACCATAAGAGCACGGAGGAAAAAATCGGAAAGCTCTATGTCTTACGGGGCAATAAAGCGGAAGAAGTCAAAGAGCTTCATGCCGGAGACATCGGCGCGTTAGCGAAGCTTACCAATACGGCTACGACGGATTCTCTTTCTTCTAAAGCCAATCCGATCGTATATATCCGGACGAGTATGCCGGTTCCTTATACGCACATGAGATATCAGGCAAAGAATAAGGGCGATGAGGATAAGATTTCTCAGGCGCTGCAGAAGCTTACCATGGAAGATTTAACGTTAAAGAGTGTAAACGACAGCGGAAACGGACAGACTCTCTTATATGGCATGGGCGAACAGCATCTGGACGTTGTTGTCAGCAAACTGCTGAATAAATATAAGATCGAAGTAGAGCTTTCCAAACCGAAAGTTGCATTCCGCGAGACGATCCGAAAGAAATCGGATGTAGAATACAAGTATAAGAAGCAGTCCGGCGGACATGGGCAGTACGGGCATGTAAAAATGACGTTCGAGCCTTCCGGCAATCTGGAAGAAGCTTATGAATTTGATCAGATCGTAGTAGGCGGCGCCGTTCCGAAGAATTATTTCCCGGCAGTTGAAAAAGGCGTGCAGGAAGCCGTCTTAAAAGGACCTCTTGCCGCATATCCGGTTGTGGGCGTAAAAGCTGTACTCTACGACGGTTCCTATCATCCGGTAGATTCTTCCGAAATGGCATTTAAAACAGCATCCAGACAGGCGTTTAAAAAAGGATTTTTAGAAGCTTCTCCTGTTTTATTGGAGCCGATTGTCTCTTTGAAAGTAGTTGTTCCGGATTCTTATACCGGAGATATTATGGGCGATTTAAATAAACGCCGCGGCAGGGTACTTGGCATGAATCCGATCGACGGCGGCAAACAGGAAATTATCGCCGACATACCGAGCATGGAATTGTTTGGGTACAATACGGATCTTCGCTCCATGACAGGCGGAGCGGGCGATTATTCCTATGAATTTGCAAGGTATGAGCAGGCGCCTTCCGATATCCAGGAAAAGGAAATTGCGGCAAGGGCAGCCAATATGGACAGTGAATAAATGGTATAACGAATAAGAAAAGCCAGAAGCAGCAAACTATAAAAAACGAAAAAATATGCAAAAGACGGAGTGAAGTTATGAGATTGCATAAGATAAGGAAAATATGGTTTGCTGTGGTATTGACCATAATTTTTGTATTTCAGGAAACGTCTCTTCCGGAAACAGATCATTTCGGAAGAGACGTATCTTTTTTCAGGCATCGCGCTGACAGATATAGTTTTCAGGAAGAAACAGTGAAAGCAGAAGTTCCGGAAACCGGGGACAGCTTTCGGATTCGCTATGAATTAAACGGAGGAAGCACAGCGGAAGAAAATCCCCGGGATTATTCCCAAAAAGATCTGCCGCTTCTTTTCGATATTCCCCAAAAGCAGGGGTACAATTTTGCCGGATGGTATACGGACAGCGAGTTGACGCAAAAAGTTGAGCGGCTTTCCGGGGATGTATCAAAAGCGTATTGTCTGTATGCGAAATGGACGAAATGTATTGACAGCGGGGATAATGTACGGACGTATCCTTATGAGACGGCGGACGCTTCCGATGAAGCGTATAAAAAGTTGAAAGACTGCCAATATGCCTTTTGGGAAGCATGCAAAATACCGGGTATGCCGGCTACAAGGGAAGAAGATTTTTTAAAGAAGAAAATTATGGACACCAACCAGTGTCCGCAGGGAATCTGCATGACGGGAGAGTATCTTTTGATCAGTTCTTACAGCGGCAGAACGGACAGTCCCGGCTGTATTCACGTTTTTGATCAAAAAACAGGCGAGTATCTGGTTACGCTCGGCATAAAAAAAGACAGCCATCTGGGAGGCCTGGCTTTTGACGGGGAGTCTGTATGGGTCTGTCATTCCGAAAACAATACGTTAGGGCGCCTTTCCTATTCCTTTGTGAAACAGACAGCTTCCCTTATGCCGCAGACGATGGTGGACTGTTCCGGCTTGGTGGAAGAATTTCATGTGTTAAACGAACCTTCCTGTGTAACATATGAAGACGGCATGTTATGGGTAGCTACGCACACAAAGTTTTTCAATTCGAGAATGTTTGCCTATCAAGTGACGGAAAAGGGCCTGCGGCAGCTAAACAGCTGCAGGATTCCGGATAAAGTACAGGGGATTGCGTTTGACGAGGAAAAAAGAGTATGCGTCAGCGCATCGTATGGAAGGACAAAATCATCTTATTTAATGGTCTATGCATCGATTGATGCGCTGGACGAGTTTCCCGGCAAGCCGTTGATAAAGATCGAAATGCCGCCTTGTTCAGAAGAAATTGTTTTGGACGATCAAAAGATCTATGTGCTGTTTGAGTCGGCAGCAGAGAAGTATCTGGAAGGAACGGACGGAAAAGGAAAGAGTCTGGCTCCGATCGATAAAATACTTGCCATATCCAGAGAATCTGTGTTTCCATAACGCGGTGGGTGTTTTCGTTCAGGATGGAAAGAGAGAGAGTATCTTATATGTATAAAAAAGTAATAAGCGTTGTATTCTGTATGTTTTTGATTGTTGCGGGTATGGGTCCGGTATATGCAAAAACGACGGCGGATGCAGCCAGGCTGGAAGTAGAAAACGCTTGGAAATACGGTAAAGGAGACGGCGTAAATGTCGCATTGATTGATTGCGGAGCCGACTTAAAAGATCCCATGATCCGGGCAAATGTCAAAGGCGTATATAATTCGCTGATTGATTCGGAAAAAGAAAGCGATGTGCACAGTGCAGCGGCAGAGCATGGGACAAACTGCGCGAAAAAGATTCTGGAAGCGGCGCCTTCCGTAAATTTATATATCGTAAAAGCGGGCGATCATAACGGGGCTTATATGAAAGATATTATTGCCGGATTATATTGGGCGAAATCAAAGAACTGCCGGGTCGTCAGTTACAGTATGGGCAGCGAATCTTTTGATCAGAAAGGCTATGATGCGATTCAGGAATTGTTCTGCGATTCATTTAACAGCGTACTGGTATGCGCTTCTGCCGGAAATTCCGGAATCGGGGAGCACCATTATCCCGCATCTTTTGACAATACGCTATCCGTGGGTGCTGCAACGTATCATTCCAGTAAAAACCAGTTCGTTGTGATCCCGAAAGGAACTTACAATAATAAAATTGACGTAGTGGCTCCGGGGGCAATTACGAGCCATGCGGTCCCATTTGCGGCAGGGACCGCCGCGCTGTTGTTTCAGGCAAATCCTTCGATGACGGCAGAGGAGTGCCGGAGAATTTTGAGAAGCACGGCATTGGATCTTGGCGTGAAAGGGAAAGATTTTTATTACGGATATGGGCTGATTCAACCGTATGCCGCGGTGAAAAAAGTTTTGAATATAGATTCGGATTCCGTCAAAAAGTTAACATTATCCAAAAAGAAATTGACGTTATATATCGGACAGAGCAAAAAAATTATGTGCACGAAAGTGCCGTCTAAAAGCAGAGGCAGAGTGTATTGGAACAGCAGCAGTCCGTCGACGGTATCCGTAACTTCTGAGGGGAAACTTACGGCAAAACGAGCGGGGAACGCAGTGATTACCGTAAAGACCGTAAACGGCAGAAAAGTCGTCTGCAAAGTCAATGTCTGTCGGTAAGCCGGTCAGGATATATGGTTGTTTCTTCCCTTTGAAATCAGGGTTTCAGGAAAGCAGGATCTTGACAAATCCGGACCATATGATAAAATTTAACGGAGTGTGCAGAATACCCCGGCGGGATCGATTCGTATCGCCGGGGTATCTTATCTATATGTATCCGGTGAAAATGCATGCGTTGCAGTTTGCCGGAGCAGGAAAGAGAAAATATCTTCTTGGGAGGAAGCGGTATGGCAGGAGCTTATAATCACAGAGCCATTGAACAGAAATGGCGGAAACATTGGGAAGAACACCCGATTAATGTTAACGATGGAAAAAAAGAAAAATATTATTGTCTGGATATGTTCCCGTATCCGTCAGGGAACGGGCTTCATGTCGGACATTGGAGAGGCTACGTTATTTCCGACGTCTGGAGCCGTTATAAACTGATGCAGAAGTATTATGTGATCCATCCGATGGGCTGGGATGCATTCGGGCTTCCGGCAGAAAATTATGCAATTAAGATGGGAACGCATCCTGCAAAATCAACGGCTGAGAACGTAGCGAAGATTAAAGAACAGATTCAGGAAATTGCGGCAATCTATGATTGGGATATGGAAGTCAATACGACGGATCCAGCATTTTATAAATGGACCCAGTGGATCTTTGTCAAGATGTTCCAAAACGGTCTCGCTTATGAAAAGGAAATGCCGATCAACTGGTGTCCGTCCTGTAAGACGGGCCTTGCAAACGAAGAGGTTGTAAACGGCAAATGCGAGCGCTGCGGCGCGGACGTGACAAAGAAGAATTTAAAGCAGTGGATGCTTAAGATTACCAAATACGCGGATCGTCTGCTTGCCGATCTGGATAAACTGGACTGGCCGGAAAAAGTAAAAAAGATGCAGACCGATTGGATCGGCAAGAGCCACGGAGCAGAGGTTGACTTTGCCGTAGACGGAAAAGACGAGAGTATCACAGTCTATACGACGCGTCCGGATACGCTGTATGGAGCAACTTTTATGGTATTGGCGCCGGAACATGCACTGGCAAAGGAGCTTGCGTCAGAAGAGACAAGGAAAGCCGTAGAAGATTATATTTATCAGGCGTCTTTAAAATCCTCCGTAGACCGTCTGCAGGATAAGGAAAAGACGGGAGTCTTTACCGGAAGCTATGCGGTTAATCCGTTAAACGGGGCGAAGGTGCCGATCTGGCTTTCCGATTATGTACTGGCGGATTACGGTACGGGGGCGATTATGTGCGTGCCCGCGCATGACGACCGCGACTTTGAATTTGCAAAGAAATTTGACCTGCCGATCATTCAGGTCATTGCAAAAGACGGTAAAGAGATCGAACACATGACGGAAGCGTATACCGACGCCGCAGGGACGATGATCAATTCCGGAGACTGGAACGGTATGGAGTCCGCCGAACTTAAGGTAAAAGCGCCGGAAATGATCGAAGAGAAAGGGTTTGGAAAGAAGACGACAAACTATAAGCTGCGCGACTGGGTATTCTCCCGCCAGCGTTACTGGGGAGAGCCGATTCCGATCGTGCATTGTCCGGACTGCGGAGCCGTTGTGGTACCGGAAGAAGAGCTGCCGCTTTTGCTTCCGGATGTAAACTCATATCAGCCGACGGGAACCGGAGAGTCGCCGCTTGCAGATATCGCAGACTGGGTCAATACGACGTGTCCCAAGTGCGGCAAACCTGCAAAGCGCGAGACAAATACGATGCCTCAGTGGGCTGGGTCATCCTGGTATTTCCTGCGCTACGTAGACAGCAAAAATGAAAATGCGCTCGTCTCCCGCGAAAAAGCGGACAAATATCTTCCGGTAGATATGTATATCGGCGGCGTGGAGCATGCCGTTTTGCACCTGCTGTATTCCAGGTTTTACACCAAATTTTTATGCGATATCGGTGTCATCGATTTTGACGAGCCGTTTGCAAAGCTGTTTAACCAGGGTATGATCACCGGAAAAAACGGCATTAAAATGAGTAAGTCCAAAGGAAACGTCGTATCGCCGGACGATCTGGTCAGAGATTACGGATGTGATTCTCTGCGCCTGTACGAACTGTTCGTCGGACCGCCGGAGCTGGATTCTGAATGGGACGACCGTGGCATCGACGGTGTGTACCGGTTTATTTCCCGTTTTTATAAGCTTGTGATGGATCAGAAAGATACCGGCGCGCCCGAAACGAAGGAACTGGTCAAACTCCGCAATAAACTGGCATATGATATTACAACCAGGCTGGAGGGCTTTAGTTTGAATACGGTTGTTTCCGGTTTTATGGAGTACAACAACAAGCTGATGGAACTGGCAAGAAACGGCGGCGTGGACCGGCAGACATTGGAAACATTTGTACGGCTTTTGGCTCCGTTTACGCCGCATATCAGCGAAGAACTCTTTAGAGAGCTCGGACATAAGGATTCGGTATTTGCAGAAGGCTGGCCCTCTTATGATGAGAAGGCGATGGAAGACGATGAAGTGGAACTTGCGGTTCAGATCAAGGGAAAGACAAAAGCGACCGTTACGCTTCCGAAAGACTGTGCAAAAGAAGAGGCGATTGCAAAGGGCAAAGAGGCTCTGGGCGATAAGCTTTCCGGAGAGATCGTCCGGGAAATTTATGTTCCGGGCAGGATTATCAACATTGTAGTAAAATAAAACAATTCAGGGGGTTTTTTATGAAAAAGAGTATTACGATCCGACTGCTGGCGTTTTGTCTGCTGATCGGCGGATTATGTTTTGTGAAAGCGGCGCCCGCGCAGGCGTCCATATCTGGTGTAACAAATTTAAAACAGACGGGAGCGGCAAAGAATTCCATTACGGT
>OFFV01001116.1_pt1 | contig 17038 bp, 16 predicted proteins | sample 1521461 | NCBI WGS metagenome assembly OFFV01 (sample SAMEA3504120, study PRJEB24116) | mouse gut metagenome | biome: mouse gut; feature: mouse-associated habitat; material: faeces | place: Denmark | collected 2011 | reverse complement strand
TGGCGGTTGACTGCTGATAGGTGCTGCCCTGCCGGTCTGTTACACGCTCCGCCTGCGTAGCGCTGGCGGTGTGGGCCGCACTCGCCGAATGGGTGGCGTGGGAAGTCACCGTCCCGGTCTGTGATGTGGCGGTCTTTACGGCGTCACGGGATACCTTTCGGCTCACCACGCCGGCAAGACCGCCTTTCATAGGCCAGGAGGAACCGACCTGCCCCGGGGCGCTTGGCGCTCCGGAACCGCCGGCGGTGCGGCCGCCCTTTCCGGCAAAGCCGCCCACCGCCTTCCCGGCCGCTCCCGCAACCATGGTCACGCCACGCATGGCGATCATGGCCTCCGCCAGCATAGAGCCGCCAGTGTGGCCTACATTGACCCCGAGGCTGGCCATAAAGCTGTCGATCTTCTGAGAGATCTTCAGAAAGCCCACGGCGCACAGGAACCAGATCAGGACGTTGCCGGTCACGGCCTCCCGCCCGGCGGCGCTGACCTGGGCCTCCACCTCGCTCTCTGTAATGGCGAAGGCCGGCAGAGTGAGGGCCATTGTCAGCGACAGCACAACGGCAGATAGGAGCAGAAGTCTTTTTGCTTTTTTCGTAATCGCACCTCCTCAGATGGACAGCGGGTTAGAGATGAAGGCCCCCACCATACTGACAAACAGCTTCAGGCACCAGGCGTTCATCAGCAGCAGGAACACCTGTCCGCCGAACATCCGGCACCAGCTCTTGAAGATGTTGGAGGTGGACTGCGCCACACCCATGGCAAAGGCCACCGGGGCGGTGTAGACCAAGACGCCCAGCAGGATATAGCGCTCCGCAGCCTCAAAGAGCAGCTTTAAGTAGTTCCACGCCAGGATCAGCACAAGGATCAGGACAATGAGTGCCACCGCACCGTTGGCGCAGACCCCAATGATGACCAGCAGCGTGGAGCCAAAGCTGGCAAAATCCAAGGACGGAAGGGACGAGGACATGATCCACTGATAGGGTGTCCCGCCGATCTGGAGTATCAGGTCCACGATTTGATTTGCGTAATAGGCCAGGAGCAGAAACAGCACAGCCCGGATACTCAGTCTGACGGGGTCCTCCGCCTCCGTGCCGATGCCAAGGCCAAAATTCTTAAACAGATTCCAGACCCAGATCAGCAGGATGAGGCCGATTGCCAAGGCGACGAACACGTTGTACATGGTCTCCGCCGCCGGGAAGTAGCGCAGAAACACGGACATATCACAGCCCAGAGCGCCCAAAACCGATGAATTGATCAGATCCAGGCCGTGCATGACTTGCTCTGCGATCCACTCCACAATGCCGTCTAAAATCCCCATAGGCGGTTTACGGCGCTGTCCACTGGCCGCCGGAGAAGAAGGGCGTCACATAGGCCATGATAAAGCCCAGGCCGTTGAGGACGATCCAGGTGATGATGATGCGTTTCAGCCAGGCCCGGGACTCGTCTACGGTGCGCCCGGAGCGGGAGAAGTTCATCATCAGCAGCGCAATGGCGGCGGTGACGATGGCGGCGATGGTGGAGATGGACAGGATCTGGGTGTAGACGTCCTTCATGATCTCGCTGGCCTTCTCCCAGACCGTGGTGGCCGCCATAGCCTGCTGGCACAGTAAGGGGAGCGACGAGGCGGCCAGAAAGGCCGTGTACAGCGCCCGGCCGGGGCCGGAGCCGCTGGTCTTGGAGCGGCGGGGCGGGATGTTTTCCTGTTTCAAGTGCTGATTACCTCCTTCACAGATTTGACCGGAAAGAGGGGCGGCCCCGGTTTGCGAAATGCCGCCCCTCTCCGTGGAAAAAGAAAATGGACACCTGAAAATGGTGTCCATCCACGGCCGGTATTTACTTTTGCCCGTGGTTTTGAGCATACTTATCTTACCACATGGGGATTTGCGGCTCAATGGCAAAGGTGCGCCAATGTTGTGCCAATTTTATGCTAAATGAAACTATACTATATATAAAGTCAAGACAATCTTTTTCGGGGAACGCAAAACACGTTCCCCGAAAAGTCGTCCTATAGAGTGAATCAGCCAGTCAGAAATTCCCGTTCTGTATCTTCTGTATAAAATACATCAGTATAAGTCGCTGGTATAGCATCATTGGGAGATACACACTTTAATTTGATTTCATCACCATTATCCAATACTGCGGCTTGGGCCTTTAGTTTTTCAATATCTTCAATCCTTGCATGATCTATCCTGCGAATTATCGCAAAACGTAATGTTTGTCCAAAGAGTTCAGCTGTGACATTGCAAGAATAGGCCCATGCATATATTGTGTCCTCCATCTCCACTATGGATTTTCTGGATTCATCAGAAAGAGACAAGGTAAACTGGAATTTATCCCATTGTTTATGATATGCTCCATCTTTTATCATCGAATAGAGATAGTCAATGATCTTGTGATCTTCAACGGAAATTTCTTGTGGGATTTGAAAGCGAGTTTCAAAAAAATCTTCTATCGCAATTACTTTTTGTAGGAATTCGATTTCCAAATCAAGCGCATCAAAATCAACAGTGTCAAGCTTTCCGGCTGTAATAATCACCTCATTTTGGGGAAGCGCCTTAATTGAAATAGTGACGGCAGAGCCAGCTTTCCTTATAAGTGTTCGATATTTTAATGCCTCTGCATTTGTTGGCTCCGAAGGGCTTACAGAAATGTTTAGCCGATGTGTTGTGAGGTTTATTGCAAGACGCACTCCAAAATTGAAATTTTCCTGCTCATTATTAGTGACAATTATAGTCCCATCGTCCATAATCTCAGCCAGTCTTAAAAGCAGATAGTCCACTACAACTTCTCCATCAATGCTAACATTGCAGGGAAGTGCTTTAGAGAATTGGGGGGGAGATAACACTGCATGGCTGCCAGTTAATTCATCTGCCTCATGTTGAATCGGATCAATAACATCACCCAAATATTTTTTCGCTGTTACTATGTCAAATGTAATAGGAATTTGGTGACGATAAGCCCGATTCAAAATTTCAGGGCTCAAAGAGGAAAGTGGTTCATCTCCCATAAAAAGAGATTTTGAAGTTATTTCAAACCGTGGTGGATATCGCTTTTCTGCGTCCTCAGTTAAGGGAACACTTACAAACTGATGCTGGTCATTAAATCGGAACCCATAATAGGGAAAAAGTCTGTGAGTTGAATCTATCGCTTTTAGCGCAGTTGCAACGTTTCGTTCTACAATGTCAAGATGACCTTGGCTTGCCAAAGCCGTATTTTTGTCCAAAGATAACAATGCGATTTCGCTGATTTTACTATCAATAGAATCTATTTTCTTCTCCAACTCAAGATGTTGTTCACCCAGTTCATCAATTATCGTATCTTCAATCTCAGCTGCGGTAAGTAACAATTCCGGCTTTGCTTTCCCGCGGTAGTATAGGGCCAAAATATCAATCGCTGTACCTACAAGGTTTTTAGCCCGCTGTTCAGACAGCTTTGTTTTTGCTTGAGCATAGTACGCTGCTTTATCCATAATCGTTTGCCTTGCGAGGCCTCGATCTTTGCGCTTCCCGAATAGGCGGACTCTAACATCGTCAATTAAATCGCTACAAATATATTCGGAAAGGCCTTGAAAGTCAATTTCCTCTTGGATTGAGCAGTTAAAGTTATATTTTTCCTGTCTTTGGATAAAATCTGTAAGTTTTTTCCGTGCGTCCGCTATTTCCTTTATGCTTTTGGCGGTATCCGCAATAGCTGCCAACCCAATATCTGCGACATGCTCAATTATGCTATCTGTAATGGCCATGATAGAATCCTCCCTTCCTTCGACATTATATCATCTTCTTGAAAGACTCACAAGGTCAGAAATATTAAGGCATTGGGTTCACTGATAGGTCTGCGCACCTGTTCTGCGCAGACCTATCAGCCGCTATTTCTATCCTGGAAACAACTCGTTTACAAGATTTAATGTGTCCTGGGAGGTGTACCCCCACAGCACCGAACTCAGCGCCTCCACCGCAGCACCCCGCTTGCGGTAATAAGTGCGGGGGCTGATGTCCCGGATGTGGGGCCGCAGCTGGTCGATGATCTCATCCAGATTTTTCAGCTTTTGTGGGGACAGGTAGGTGTAATACAGCAGCCAGTAGTATTCCTCGCCGTTCTTGTGGTGGACACGCAGCAGCTCCACCGCATTCTCCACCAGCTTCAGCATCTTATGGCTCCGTTCCACACACTGGGCATAGTGTTCCAGCGTGGTGCCGCTCAGGTCTGCCCCGGCCAGGTAGATGGACTCCAGGAAATCCTCAATGCTGCTGCCGTACTCGATCTGGAACTTGTTGCGCAGCTGCTGCACGGAAACCTCCAGGCTCCAGACCACATCCCGGTATTTTTTCAGAAGGCGCTAGGTGTCGTGATAGCGGGGATCTTCGGCTACGCTGTGTTCCGTCTGATTTTTAGGCATGGAGCGCACCCCCTTTCCCGCAGACCGCCGGCAAAGGCGTGATGGACAGCTCAAAGCGATAGAGCGGGACGATCTGGTGGCAGAAAACAGTCACGCCAAAATGTGCGGGAACCCCGTCCATGCCTGCCCCCTCTACCATACCCTCGCAGTCACCCGATAAGGGATATAACTGGAGGGAGGATTCGGGGCAATTCAGGCAGGGAACCCCTTGCGCCGCAAGGAGTTCCGCCACTTTTCCGAGCACCATAGCCACATTCGATTTTGAAACGCTGGGAAACCCTGCTGACACACAAATTTTGCCTCTGACCGGTGCTGTGGGGGCTTCTTCGGTGTCGGGCCGCCGCAGCACAATATTGAGGCGCAGGGCAACCTCCTCTTTGTCCACAAGGACGTCAGAGATCTGGAACATGGTGGAAAGGTAGTTTTTCAGGTAAATCACGCTGCCGGAACGACCGGGGAAGGACATCAGCTCCAGGTATCCGGCATCCGACAGCTTTTTCAGCATACGGCCCACCGTCGAGCGGGAATGCCCCCAACGCTGGGCCAGCTCCGTATAGCTGACGAGGGGATTTCCGGTGCCGTTGCGGAAGTAGGCCACCGGCCCCAGGTCGGAGCCGGCCACCCGGTCATCCTGATAGATGGCGGAGAGCCACAGGTCCAGCACAGCATCCATCTCCGAGGCCGTCCCCGTTTCCATCAGCTTGCCGGCTGTGGCGATGGGGAGGAAGAAGAACCCGGAGTCCTTCTGGCAGGGGCAATTATAGTCCAGCACGGTGTTGTGCCGCTGCCAGTCAGTAATGCGGTACTTGACCACGCCCCGGCAGATGCGGGAGTAGGAGATCACCCCCTGCGCCTGGAGCCGGTCCAGGATAGAGAGCGCCTGATATTGAAAGCGCACCCGGAACCACTCCTGGAGTTCCTTGACCCGGCAGACCCACTCGCCGGGGCTGACGGTGTAGGTGATCCCATCCAGCCGGCGGTAGGAAACACGGAAGTTGGCATAACTGGACAGGACGGTAAAATAAAAAAGACCGGAGCCTCCGCTTGTGCGAATGCTCCGGTCGGCGATTAGGTTCTGGACAAACTGCCGGTAGATCCGGCAGCGTGGGTAGTCAACAATCTGCTTGATTTCCAGTTGATATTCAGCCATATGCTCGCTCCTTGTTTTCATTGTGTTTTACTCCCAGGCAAAGAAAAAAGGCCGGCATCCGCATTTCGGTAGATGCCGGCCTGTCCTTGTTGCATAGGAGTTTTCCCGGAATTGCCCCTACACCATCCTTACACCATTTTTACACCATTTTGGCGTGGGGGCTTATAAACTTACATAGAGTTTCATGTTCCTCGAAAACCTCGGAGCCATTGTGGTACAACGCTTTTATGGGTTTACATGAAGCTGCGTGGATTTACGAAATCAGGCTCCGAGATTACGATGCCTAATTTCATAGTTCTCTCTACCTCCCGATATTTCAAGGGTTGTGACACTGTATGGTCAGCCGTCCCGTCTGATAGCTGACAGCGCAACATGAATGCCGCCCTCTGAGACGCGGTTAATATTGTATCATAGCGCCCCCCATTTCTCAATAGCAAGCGCGAATCAAATTGCTGTTTTTGAATGACGGCGTCCCTAATCCTTGGCGTGGCCCACATCCCCTTGTTCCTAATATAATAGATTAAGGGACAAATCGACGCCCCAATATGCCGCCCATTTTCGTCATTTATTCCTGGGGGCCAGCCTAAAGAAGACTATTTTCGTCAATGTAAATTATTTTAAAAAAGATATTGAGAATCGAAATTGAGTGGTGTATAATTGATTAGGTGCTGTTTGAAAAATGGAACTATGCCCAACGGCGAGAAATTTTTTCGCCAGACGAAGCCAATTTGACGCAGGAATACTGGATGTATTTCAAGGAAAATTGGCAAAGCATGGCGGAAAAAGAGCCGGCGTTTGGGCATGTTACCATGTTTCAAACAAGCCCTAGATCAATTCAAAAATCCAGGCATCTCGTTTGAAAGAAGTGGTCACTATTGGATGATACCAAAACACGAATTATTTCCGCAACTATGAAGGCGGTGCGCCAATATGGCCTGGAAGGCGTGCGGATCCAGAATGTCAGTGAACTGGCGGAGATTTCTCCTGGGGCGCTGTATCGCTACTTCGACAGTAAAGATCAACTGATTGTAGAATGTTTTACCTATGTGGACAGACAGGCTGCGGCCATTTTCGATCATCTAAAGCTCAACCCGCTTACCATGCTGACAGACCCTATGGGGGCGGTGAAAAGTCTGTGGCTCCCCTACTTCCGGTTTTGGACCGCACATCCTGACGAGACCGTCTTCTATCACCGCTTTCGGGACAGCGCCTTTTTCCCAAAATACGATAAGATCCGGGATCTGACCTATTTCAACAAATTTATTCATATGGTGCGACTCTTCAAAAAGATCTTTCCAGCCCTGGATACCATGAATCAGGATCTATTGTGGCTCCACGTTCTTACCTCCACAGTGATGTACGCCAAGTATGTAGTGGAGGGTATTCTTCCCAACAATCAGGAGACAGAGGACACCGTATTTCAGCTGCTGACTACCGGTCTGAGCGGCTATCTGAGGCCGGAAAAACCGACTAAACGGAGAAGGGAATAGGGACTTACTGGGGAGGCAGTTGTTTCAAAATAAGTAAGTAAATATTTATTTTCCCTGGAGATAGCTAGGCGCTGTTTGAAAATCGGTTTTAACTCATGTGCAGAGAAACAGACGGGATGCGCTCTACCTTGGCCTTTCCTATCTCTATTGTGCCTATCATCAAAATTTATAATCAGTATCTCAGTGAATTTTGAAGGAGCTTCTCCAGCTGATGTAACAAACAGAAAGTATGTTGTTTCACCGCTGGCCCGAGCAACTATGATAAGGAGAGTATCATAATGGAAAAAATTCTGATTGTCGACGACAGCATTGTACAAGCAGCTCAATTAAAATCCATTTTAGAGGACGAGTATGATGTGACCGTTGCCCAGACGGCGGAGGAAGGGCTGCGCCGCGCCAGCGGCGAAAACTACTCTCTGATCCTGCTGGACGTGGTGATGCCAGGGATGGACGGTTTTACCCTGCTAAAAAAATTGCAGGAGGAGATCGTCACCCAGAGTATCCCAGTCATTTTGATTACCAGCCTCTCTGCTGTGGAACATGAACAGCGCGGACTTGTATTAGGAGCGGTAGACTATATTGCCAAACCCTTTAATTCCTTAATTGTAAAGGCCAGGGTCAATACACACATCAAATTATACAATTACCGCAGACAGGTAGAACAGCAGTCCATGACCGACCAGTTGACTGGAATTGCCAACCGGCGCCGGTATGACCTCTACAGTGTGGAAAAGTGGCACGAGGCCGCCCGGCTGCAGACCCCTTTTTCCATCTGCATGTTTGATATTGACCATTTTAAAGTGTATAACGACACCTTTGGTCACCCGGCTGGGGATAAGGTGATTGCCGCTGTGGCTAAAACTGTGGCCTCCCAATTACACCGCAGCACCGATTTTGTGGCCCGTTATGGCGGAGAGGAATTTGTCGCAATTTCTCTGGGGGAGCATGGGGAGAAAATCTTTGCTCATTTGAAAACAATTCGGCAAGCGGTGGAGGACCTGCATATTCCCCACGACCCCTCTGTGTCGGAATGGGTTACGGTCAGTGTAGGAGGCGTCACCGTCATCCCCACTGCAGAGAGCTCTTACGCCGTTTACTTAAAGATTGCGGACACCATGCTGTATGACGCAAAAAAGCACGGTCGAAACAGAGTGGTCTGGGCTGACGAGGGAATGAAACAGCTGTGGGAAAAATGATGTGCGCCCTGACAAACGGCGCAATTTGAAATGGGAGATATGGCATGAAATTGTTTCATCTATTTGGAAAACGTACAAAAGAGCAGCCGCCCCAGGAAATCAAAAGCGGAACTGACACAGAGGAACTTGAGCTCTATTCTGGAATGCGCGTCGAGGTAACCACTTTTGAGGGGCAGCTACTCTTTGTGGCAAAATTGTTGGGACTGCACGGCAGTCACGGGGAGCTGCATCAATATTCCGAGGCCGCCATCTCCCAGGAGAGCGAGCCCCTCCCAGTCAGGATCCGCGGGTATAACGACCATGATCGGAAAGCTGTCTACATGGAAGGAATCATCACGCCCGCACCGAAAAACATCTGGTCGGTGGAGGAGCTGACGATTTGCAAAACTGGAAACGATCGGGCTTTTTTCCGCCTCAGCATCAATCTGGACGCCACCGCTACTATGTTCAGCGGTCTGGCAATGGGGGAAAAGCCCTGTAAGCTGTTGAATATCAGCGTGGGAGGAGCCAGCATCAGTTCAGAGTTTCGTTACCATCAGGGCGATAAATTTTTACTAAAGGTTAAGCTGATGGAGGACAGGCCATTGTCCGCGATCTTCAGCCAGGTGATGCGTATCACGGAGAAAGGCGACGGCAAATTCGAATATGGCTGCCAATTCCTGGAGCTGACTGAGGACGACCAGGAAAAAATCACGCAGAACATCTTTGCGGTCCAGCGGCAAAAGCGGGCCCGTTCCTGACTGCTTTGTCTGGGATATTGAAAGATATATGCGCTCCCTCCATACGCCAAAATCTGGTGTATCCCCCCTTCCGGGAATGAATTAAATTTCTGCCGAGGTAAACGGCATTTACTGCTGGAACAGACAAACACCCGTCATAGCCTCTCCGCCAGTTGTCGTTCTCGCTCTTTTTGAACCTCTTTATCCTTATAGTAGGCGCTTAGAATGTCTCCCATAAAGTCCTTGCGCTCATACTCCTTGAATTCCAGCGCCTTCATCAGTTCGAATAATGTGTACAGCTGAGGTAAGTGCTCATAGCATTCCATCTGTTGGATACAGTTTCGGGTGACCCCGATTTTTTCTGACAACGTACCTTGTGACATTCTCATTTTCCTCCTTCTTGCATAAATTTTGTGCCGATTGTGAAACTCGGGAAATACTTGAAAATCAAGGTGTCCCAGATTCACAAAGCACCTGATTTTCCTCCAGTTATGCGGTATAATTGAAGTATAAAAGCAACGATAAACCAACCAAAACCGGGGGAAAAATCATGCGGAATAAATATGTGCAGATGTCGCTATATGACACCTACAAGAGTGTGGCCGCCAGCATGGAGGACGATAAACCGAAGCTGTTCCGCCTGCTGGACGAACACATTGATTGGGATACGTTGATCCCGGCCAGATTTTATCTGGCGTTCTACCGGAACACCGGCAGGCCGAGAAAGTATCCTCTGGCGGCGTTCCTGAAAAGTTTGGTGCTGCAAAAGATATTTGGCTATGTGAATGACAGCGTTTTACTGGCCACACTGCGGCACAGCCGGGAGATGCGGAAATTCTGCGGGTTTCAAAAGGTGCCTGATGCTGCGAAACTCACCAGATTCAAGCGGGATTTCCTGCCCTATATCATGGAAGTCTTTGAGCGGCTGGTTGAACTGACAGAGCCGATCTGCCGGGAAATGGACGCTGAACTTGGCGACAGCCTGATTTACGATACTACCGGGGTTGAAAGCTGTGTGGCGGAGAATAACCCGAAATATTTCTCATCGAAATTTCGACAGGCAAAAAGCCTGGTTAAACTCAATCCGGCTACCGATCCATACCGGGCAGTCTACGGACTGTTCCCTGACTGTGCCGCAGCAAATCCCGCAGTAAAGCTGCAATATATCAACGGTCATTTCTGTTATGCGCTGAAAGCGGGCATCCTGACCAACGGTCTTGGAATTGTGCGCCATATTGCCTTTTTTGATGATGATTTCAAAAAAGCTCACCCTGAAATCCAAATCGGTAAACGCACAAGCAATCCGGATGCAGACAAGGAACTTGCGGATTCTAAGACGCTTCTCCCGGTTCTCCGGGACTTCAACAACGCTCATCCCTCTCTGCATTACACAACCTTTCTGGGCGACGCCGCGTTCGACAGCTATGACACTTATCGAGCCCTGTTAGGAGAACACGGCTTTTCAAGAGCTGTCATTCCCATGAGCCGCCGTCATTCCGCCACCAGGCATGATCCCCTTCTGGATGACTCCGGTATCCCCCTTTGTCCCCATGATGGAGTTCATTTAAAATTCCACAGCATCTGCGGTGGAAAAAACCGATCCAAACGCTTTAAATTTGTCTGCCCAAAGACTTCTTATGTTATAACCTCGGCTCATGGCCGCTCCCTCCGGTGCAACTGTGAAAATCCTTGTACTACCTCTAAATATGGACGCTGTGTTTACATTTATCCGGATGCCGACAAACGCTTATATCCTGGCATCCTGCGTGGCTCTCCGGAGTGGGATGCATGGTATGCCAAGCGTACGGCCATTGAACGGTCTATTGGCTCTTTCAAATATGTCCTCGGTGTGGAACAGCGAAAAACATTTAACGCCGCAACTACTAAAGCAGATATTTTTCTCGCTGGAATTGTTCAGCTTTTATCCGTTATCTTAGCAAATGCGATTCATGAGCAACGCCTGTTCCGGCGTATTCGCCGCCTTACCGCTTAACTACCCTCTTTACCCTGATATTCCCTATTAGCCCTCATTCGTGTGGGTGTAATTGGTGTACTCTTTTTTCCTATTCACTCCTTCCTGAATTCCCATTGCGCTTTTCATCGCCTTCCGTCGCTACTTTCGCAATCGGTACGCATAAATTTTGCTCTCCAGCAACCGGGTTACATTGGGGTAATTTCTACATGTGTTGTTTGATTTGGGCAATTTTAACACCTCCACTAATAAGGAGAATATATTAATTGCCGAAAATTATCTGCCAACTGATGTTGGTATTATTTAAAATGTCGACTTTTTTAGGCATATTTTGATGTTTAGGCAGTAATCTCTCTCGATACTTCTTCAGGACAACAGCTCGAACAGGGCAGATATACATTTTGCCGCTATGGACCCAAATTCAAGAATGGGAAAAGAACCCCTTCACAGCGGTTCTTTTCCCACGGAAAATCAGTACCCATCCAGCAATTGTGCTGCCCCCTTTCCATTAAAAAGTACGTTTCTCTGATTGACACGATTGATCTGGAAGTCTTGAATAATCCTGTTGACAAATTCTTCTACGGATAGTATAATAGGCAAGCGGTTTGACAGTGACCGTGTTTTGCGGCTGTGCTGGAATTGGTAGACTGGCAAGCTTGAGGTGCTTGTGTCCGTATGGGCGTACGGGTTCGACTCCCGTCAGCCGCACCAACCCCGAAGTCCTTGAACCTTAAGGACTTCGGGGTTTTCTTTCGAGACAAAAGGGATTTGAGATTTTAAAGTAGAACATATACTTTTCATCGCCAAAAGAATTTTTATTGTTTCTCTACAAACCCACACAGATTTGCACACGAAAAAAGGCCGGGAAATCCCGGCCTTTGCTGTTTCCGTCATTCACGATGAGCGCACCAGACGCTTTACCGCCCAGTTGGCGGGGACAGGAAGCATAGCGATTGTCTATCATACCTTCTTCCTTCTGCTCCCCTCTGCCCTTCTTGCTATCCACTCCCCAAATTCAAATCCAGAAGAAATAGCCCCAGTACCGCAGACCGACCGGCATTTTCCGCAGCGGATGCACTCCGGACCATTGATCTCTTTTGTTATCACAACATTCATCGGGCAGATATGCTCACACCGTCCACAGTTCACACATTTGCTCCGGTCCAGACTCATCTGATAAAAGCTAAACCGATTAAATATAGCGTAGAAGGCCCCTAAAGGGCACAGGTACTTACAAAAAGGGCGGTGAATGACCGTGGAGGCCGCCACAATTCCGACCAGAACCAGAACCTTCCAGCCAAACAGAACTCCAGCCACCTGGCGCAGCGCCTGATTCTTCAGCAGCAGCGGAATACCTCCTCCCAAAGTGCCGGCGGGACACAGATACTTACAGAAATAGGGCGGAGCAATTCCTGTTTTTGTCACAGCCAGCACTGGGAGCGCCACCACCAAAAAGACCAAGACCAAATACTTCAAGTACCGGGCAGCCCGGTCAACCCTTTGGGGAATTTTCAGCTTAGGCACAGGAATTTTATGCAGCAGATCCTGAACCAGTCCGAAGGGACACAGCAGGCCACACACCACTCGCCCCAACACGACGCCAAAAAGCATCATCAACCCCAAAACATAGAAAGGAACGTGGCGCTGTGCGCCTAGGGCAGTCTGTAGGGCCCCAATGGGGCACGCCCCCAGCGCCCCTGGACAGGAGTAGCAGTTAAGCACAGGGACGCACAGCGCCTTGCTGCCGCCGGTAAAGATCTTCCCGCGCTGAAATCCCACTGCGTAACCGTTCAGCAGGGCTGCGGCCGTCAGCTGAATCACCCGCTGCCGGGAGATTATCCGATTCCGATGCATTCCAGACATATAATCACCGCCTTTTGCAGTACCTCCAACGGCTCTTGCCGGACCAGTCCGGCTGCAATGAGAAGCAGTGCCAAAGTCAGCGTGCCCAGGCGCAGAGGCCACAGCGTCCTTTTACTGACCTTCAAAGCTAATCTCATCCTTTCCGCCTGCCGTTAGCACCCGGTTCACCGCCTCCAGAAAAACTTCGTCAAGGTCGCTCTGTCCGCCTATGACCGCGTCACCCACCAGGTTCCCCTCGCTATCCACAAACACGGTAGTAGGCGTATACATAAGATTTCCACACAGGCTCTGAAGATCGCCGTCCCCTGCAATCAGCGTATCTGCCCCCAGGTCGGCCCACTCCAGCACCTCCTCCACCCGCTCCTCATTGCCGCTGCCATCCAGGCAGACGGTAACCACCTGAACGTTGTCCGGCAGCGCCTTAGAAAATTCCGCCAGGTCGGGCATCTCGGCAATACAGGGTCCACAGGTCAGGGACCAGAAGTTGACCACTGTCACATCCTTCGCAGCGATGTCCTCCTGAGTGAAGAGTTCTCCTTCTAATGTCCTTGCGGAGAACGAGGCCAAACTGCCCAGGGCTGCCGCAGTTCCCTCTTCCGACTGATCGCTCTCCGCCGACTGGTCTGGCACCTCTTTCTTGCCGCATCCAGCTAGAAGCCCCAAAGTCAACGCCGCAATCAGAAACAGTGCCCATAATCTTTTCCTATTCATCAATCATACCTTCTTTCCAAATATAGGGGACTCATATTCTCTTCAGATCATACCATATTTTCCTCCCATTGAACATACGAAATTTAAGGCCATCCAATTTTCAGTCAAGAGGCGGTTCTGACGATTGACCTTCTCTATTTCTGTGCTATACTATAGTCAATGTCCACTTTGTCCCCCAGCAGCAGCAATTTCAGCGTCAACCTGTCTGACCAATCACATACTGGAGCGTTCTATCATGTGGAAAATATCAAGAAAATTCTCCTCCTCCCAGGTCATTATTCTAGGTTTTGCAGTAGTTATCCTGTTGGGCAGTCTGCTGCTGATGCTGCCCATCTCCACTGCGGACGGCCAGGGCGCCTCCTTTTCGGACACAGTCTTTACCGCCACTTCCGCCGTCTGTGTCACTGGTCTGGTGGTCAAAGACACCGCCACCTACTGGAGCGGCTTCGGCCAGGCAGTCATTCTGCTGCTGATTCAGATCGGCGGAATGGGCGTGGTTACATTCGCTGTGGTTATCTCGCTGGCCGCTGGTCAAAATATCTCTTTGAGGCAGCGCGGTACCATGCAGGAGGCCATTTCCGCCCCTAAAATCGGCGGCATCGTCAAGCTCACCGGCTTTGTCATCACCACCACCGCCGCGCTTGAGCTGTTGGGAGCAGCCGCCCTCTCACCGGTCTTCTGTCAAGAATTTGGTCCGCTTCGCGGGATGTGGTACAGTCTATTTCACTCCGTCTCTGCGTTTTGTAACGCCGGATTTGACCTGATGGGGGTCCGCACCCCCTTCTCCTCCCTCACCAGCTTCTCCGCTCACCCTTTGATCAATCTGGTCATCATGGCCCTGATTGTTACAGGTGGGATCGGCTTTATGACCTGGGATGACATAAAGGTAAATCGTCTGCATTTCCAACGCTACCGAATGCAGAGCAAAGTAATTCTGGTCACCACTGTACTTCTGATTGTCCTGCCTGCGCTTTACTTTTTCTGCTTTGAGTTTGCCACGCTCGCCCCTGGAACACGATTCTGGGGCTCTTTGTTCCAGTCGGTGACCGCCCGCACTGCCGGCTTCAACACATTGGATTTCAGTCTGATGAGCGAGGGCGGCATCGGCGTCATGATCGTTCTCATGCTCACAGGCGGCGCCCCCGGCTCAACCGCAGGCGGTATGAAGGTAACCACCCTGGCCGTTATGATTTCTACCGCTGTATCCGTATTTCGTCACCGGATGGACACCCATTTTTTCGGACGCAGGATTGAAGAGGAGACTGTACGCAGCGCCATGGCAATCCTCACCTTATACTTAACTCTTTTTTTCACTGGCGGTCTGCTCATCAGCCAGGTGGAGGGGCTACCCCTCCTGACCTGTCTCTTCGAGAGCGCCTCGGCTATGGGGACGGCGGGACTCACACTGGGCATCACCGCTCAACTCGGTCCTCTCTCTCGGGCTATTCTGATTCTTCTGATGTATTCCGGCCGGGTGGGCGCGCTGACCTTGATCTTTGCCGCCCTTTCCGACATCAAAGGGAGTCCTGCCCGTTTACCCCGTGAAAAACTGATGGTGGGTTAACAAATAAGGAGGTCTCAATGAAAACAGTATTATTGATTGGACTGGGCCGCTTTGGCCAACATGTGGCAAAAAAACTCAACGACCTGGGGCATCAGGTCATGGCGGTGGACAGCGATGAGGGCCGGGTAGACGCAGTACTCCCCTTTGTCACTAATGCGCAGATTGGCGACAGCACCAATCGAGAATTTCTCTCCTCCCTTGGCATCCGTAATTTTGACGCCTGTATTGTGGCCATTGGCGACAATTTTCAAAACTCCCTGGAGACCACCGACCTGCTCAAGGACCTGGGCGCGAGAAAAGTAATTGCCAGAGCCTCCCGAGGAGTACAGGAAAAATTTCTGCTGCGCAATGGGGCGGATGAGGTAGTCTATCCGGAAAAACAGTTAGCCGCCTGGACCGCTATCCGCTGTACCTCGGAGCACATCCTCGACTACATTGAGCTGGACGGTGACTTTTCTATCTTCGAGATCTCCATCCCGGAGGACTGGGCTGGAAAAAGCATCCTCCAGCTGGACTTGCGGCGAAAATATGGGATCAACATATTGGGTATTCGCTCCTCTGGACCGCTGAACATGAGTATTACGCCCGACACCTTGCTAAACCAGGACAGTTCTATCCTAATTCTGGGTCGGCAAGCAGAAGTGCAGAAATGTCTGCGCCTATAGCGCCCGCCCTCATCCCAGAAAACGCCATCCATTGAGTATGGTCCCCTCTGTCAGACCTTTGCCGCCGGCTTGATACGCGGCGAGAGCAGAGAGACCGTACAACGGAAACGGAATGTTTCAGACCAGAGCAAAGGGGTTTTCACTCTGGCGGGTGAGAAAAGAGGATACATTCCATTGCTGCCGCAGCACTGCGGCAGCTCTATATTTTTTAAACTGCACATATTTCTCCCCCCTGGAAAATAAGTTGACAGGGGCAGCAGTCTTATGGTACACTGACATCCACAGTAAGGGAGTAGCCGGCATCCGTTTGGATGCGGCCCGGTCAACATACTGGAGGGCAAGTCCCCCTGGCCGGACCTAAAGTCTGTTTGAAAAATGTTTCTCTGATCCATCCAGGGATCGATTCTACGGGCCGCACCTTCATTTTTCAAGCATGACCCGAGAAAACACTGAGCCAATCGCCTGTGGCGCCTGACCAATTGCAGCAGTGCTTTCTCAAACGACGAGACTTATCTGTCCAAGGGGACAGGTGGGTCTTTTTCTTATGTTAAGGAGGATCACTATGAGACTGTATGAGCTCTTCATTCTGGCGGTCAGTCTGTCTATGGATGCTTTTTCCGTCTCCATCTGCAAGGGCCTGTCAGCCGGTCATCCCCGGCTGAACCACTGCTTGACCTGCGGAGTCTGGTTCGGTGGCTTTCAGGCCCTTATGCCCCTTCTCGGCTGGCTGCTGGGGGTACGTTTCCAGGGGATGATTGTCTCTATCGACCACTGGATTGCCTTCATTTTACTGGGTCTGATCGGTTTCAACATGGTGCGGGAATCCACAGGGGGCGAGGCTGAAGAACTGGACTGTTCCTTTGGCCCCAGGGCTATGCTGCCCCTGGCCATCGCCACCAGTATCGACGCTCTGGCGGTGGGCGTCACCTTCGCCTTTCTTCAGGCGGATATTCTCCCCGCCGTCGCCTTCATCGGGGCAACCACCTTCCTCCTGTCCGCCGCCGGGGTGAAGATAGGGGCCGTCTTCGGCGGCCGCTTGAAAAGTAAAGCGGAACTGGCAGGCGGTCTGGTTCTTATCGGGATGGGCCTTAAAATTCTGGTGGAACACACCTTGCTCAGTTGACCGCCGCTTGTCCACATAGCTCCCCTTTGGAGTAAGACATAAATTTGCCTTTTGGAGAATAGTGTGCTATGATGAGAATACCATTGATTGACAAGGCATAGGGCTTGTTTGAAACATGGCAATACGCCCAAGAGGGGGGTCTTTTTCCGCCATACTGCCCCAATTTTTCTTGCAATACATCCAGTATTCCTG
>OFFV01001110.1_pt1 | contig 17070 bp, 14 predicted proteins | sample 1521461 | NCBI WGS metagenome assembly OFFV01 (sample SAMEA3504120, study PRJEB24116) | mouse gut metagenome | biome: mouse gut; feature: mouse-associated habitat; material: faeces | place: Denmark | collected 2011 | reverse complement strand
CCGTCAGTGAGGAAAAATACGTCGGGGCAGGTGCTGGCACACAGACCGCAGCCGATGCAGTTTCCGTTTACATGGACCTCCATGGGGATACCTCCTTGTCAATGAGATGGTTCCCCTAGTATGTCCGTATCTGGCGGACATATACATAATTGCCCCTTATCGGACTCTTTTTGAACCGATAAGGGGCAATTTTTGCTCTTTTGACGCTGTATATTTTATAAAAATATTACGATTTGTATTGTGGTCCATCTCTGGCAGACACTGCAAACCGCTTGCCGGCGGCCCAGGGTTGTTTCATTCAAAGGTCCCCAGGAACAGGGGGACGCCGGTTTGAAGGTCCACAATGCCGTAGAGGAAGGGCCGGTCCAGCACCAGAGTGATCCCCTCCTGAGACGGCATTCCGCCTCCAGTGGCGGCCACCACCGTGGCGGCGGCCGCCTCAGTTCCCTTTTCATTGACTGCGATTTTGGCCGCGTGGATTACCTGGGAAATGACGTATCCGTCTGGACTGGTCCCGAGGTTGGAAAAGTTGGCTAAATCGGGGAGAAAGGCCTCTTCTATTCCCAATTCTGGCAGGATTTTGGTCAGATTTCCCCTCCACTCCGCCTCAAATTTTGGCATGGAAAAGTGGAGGAAATGGGTGCTCTCCCGGCTGTCAATGAGCTGGGTCAGGCCACTCCCCTCCAGGGTGTTCAGCCAGGCCCCCAAATCCGGGGAATCCGGGTATAAATCGGGCAAAATTGCGAAGAAGGCCAGCCGCCCGTCGTCGTAGGGCAGCACCACCCCCTGTGCCCCCTTGCCCTGCATATAGCACAGCTGTGTGGAGCCTGTGCTTAAAAACTCCATCCGCTTGTCGGCCCCGTCAGCGTGGTGAAAGTCCATCTCCCGGGTATCGCGGGGATCGAACTCCTGGAGCCATTTATTCTTTAAATAGAGGGCATTTACCAGCAAAAGGGCAGTATTTTCGGAAAATGGCTGGTCGATGATTTTGGGGATCAGCTTGCCGGTGTGGTCGGACACCCAGCCGTTCAGATCGCCCACAATCCCGGGGGCTTGACAGTTCCCCTTGGAAGACCTGGGCGTCAAAGATCCCCCGGCACTTGCCCACAAATTCGTCCTTGATCTGACCGTCAGGGTCCACCCACAGGCTGTTGGCGATGGAGCACTTGGTGGAACCGGTGAGGTTTTGATAGTCCTGCGTCAGCTGGACGCAGGCCCCATTCAGCTCCTCCAGCTCTGCTCCGCCGCCCAACACCGCTTGGAACTGAGTCAGGGTGTTTCCGTCTGCGCCGTTGGCCGCCATAGATAGCGCCAGGGCTACCGACAGAGGGGAGATCAGCGTAGAGGTTTGATCCGCCTCCCGAGTCCTCTGCAACAGCTCCAGGCCGAAATGGGCCAGAGCCTGGCTGACCTCCTCGCTGTCGGAGGGGGTTGTGGACAGCTTGGGCGCGGTGAGCTCCTTTGCGGCGGAGGCCTGGAAGCAGCCGGGCAGCAGGCCGAGGCATACAGCGCAGGCCAGGAGCAGAGTAAGGGTTCGTCTCATGGGGGTACCTCCTTTACTAGGGCCACTGCTTGTCGTGGCCACATCCAAAATGGCGGGTATACGGACACGACAAGTCGTGTCCCTACACAGAAATTTTGTAGGGCTGCGACTTGTCGTGGCCGTTTTCCACGAGGGGCGGATAGGAAAAAGGTGGTGACAGCCATGCCAAGAAAAATAGCGAAAGTGGCTGTCGCCAAAGCGATTTATGCCATTGACAAACCCTATGACTATTTGGTCCCTAGAGAATTAGAGCGCAGGCTTCGGCCCGGAATGCGGGTGTTGGTACCCTTTGCGTCCGGCAACCGTGGTTCGGACGGGATGGTGCTGTCCATTTATGAAGCGCCCTCGGCGGGGGAGGCGCTCAAGTCCATTCAAGCGGCACTGGACGACCAGCCTGTTCTGGACGCAAAAGCGATTCAGCTGGCCCTATGGATGAGGGAGCAGTATTTCTGTACGGTATATGATGCCATGCGGGTTATGCTTCCTGCAGGGTTGTGGTTTTCCTTAAAGGACTGCTGGCGTATCGCACCTGAGGTGGACCAAGAGGCGGCCTATAAGGCTGCTGGCAGTGACCTTTTGGCCCAGAAATTAGTTGAGATGCTGTTTGCCAATCACGGTTGGGCTGAGTTGGGAAAAATTCGCATGGCGTTTGGAACCGCTGACCCGGGACCTGCTCTGCGAATGTTAGCGCAAAAGGGAGTTATCGTTCAGGAGGCCAGCGCCGCGCGGGGTGTCAATGATAAATCGCAGCAGATAGCCGTGTTGGTCATGGACCCAGGCGAGGCGATGGCTGCGCTGGCGTCAAAGCGGAAACGCGCTCCACTTCAGTATGCTGTAGGGGAAGCCTTGTGCGCTATGGGAGAGGTCTCAGCCAAGGAGCTGTGCTATTTTACTGGCGCTTCAATGAGCACGCTTAAATCACTGGAGCGGCAAGGAATCTTAGCTTTATCCAAACAGGAGGTATATCGCAGACCCAGTTTGCCGGAAGTGGAGCAGGCTGAGGCTGTGACAGTGACTCTCAATGCAGAGCAGCAGATGGCCTATGAGAGTCTGCTGGAGTTAATAAAGGCTGGGAATGGTGCCGCAGCTGTGCTGTATGGAGTCACAGGAAGCGGAAAAACACAGATATATTTGAAGCTGATTCAAGCCCTATTGGAAAAGGGGAAAACGGCATTGGTGATGGTGCCGGAGATTGCCTTAACACCCCAGCTCATGAGGATATTTTCCGCTCATTTCGGGCATGAAGTGGCGATATTGCACAGCTCGCTGTCATCTGGAGAGCGCTGCGATGAATGGAAGCGGATTTGCCGGGGAGAGGCCAAGGTGGTTGTGGGAACTCGTTCGGCAGTTTTTGCGCCTCTGTCTGACCTGGGTATCATTATTATAGATGAGGAGCAGGAACCGTCCTACAAGTCAGGACAGAATCCGCGGTATCACGCACGGGAGGTGGCCCGTTACCGATGCTATAAAGCAGGTGCGCTGCTGCTGCTGGGCTCGGCGACGCCATCTGTTCACACGATGTATCATGCACGTCGGGGGGAATACAGCCTCGTTTCACTCCGCCGCCGCTTTAACGAGCAGGGACTGCCCCAAGTGACGGTTGTGGATATGAGGGAGGAGCTTCGCCGGGGAAATGGCGGCTGCATCAGTGCTGAGTTGGCTCAGCGCCTGTGGCAGACTGTGGAACGTGGAGAGCAGGCAATTTTGTTTCTCAACCGTCGAGGGGCTCACCGTATGGTGAGCTGCGGGGAGTGCGGCGAAGCGCCTACCTGCCCCCGGTGCTCAGTGCACCTAACCTACCACTCTGCAAATCGAAGACTCATGTGTCACTACTGTGGCTTCTCTCAACCACTGCCCGAACGCTGCCCGGTATGCGGCGGCTTATTGAACTTTGTGGGGGCAGGAACACAGAAGGTGGAGGAGGAGCTTCAGGGACTGATGCCTGGAGTGAGCGTGCTTCGAATGGATGCGGATACAATTTCCGCAACGCACAGCCACGAGAAGTTGCTTAAACAATTTCAAAAGGAGAAAATTCCAATTCTATTGGGCACTCAAATGGTGGCAAAGGGGTTGGATTTTGAAAATGTGACCTTGGTAGGAGCGATATCGGCGGACCAAACCCTTTACACAGGAGATATTTATGCCGGTGAGCGAACGTTTTCCCTGCTGGCGCAGGTAGCCGGACGGGCGGGACGGGGGAATAAAGTCGGACAGGCAATCATTCAAACCCTGACGCCAGATCATGAGGTCATTCAATGTGCCGCACGGCAAGACTATGATTCATTTTACCGTCAGGAGATTATGCTCAGGGAGATACGGGATTTACCGCCCTGTAATGATATGTTTGTGTTTTGCGCATCTGGGTTGGAGGAGACGGCAGTATTGCAGGCTTGCTTGTGTTTACGAGAGAACGTCACTATGGCCATGAGTCAGGGAATTTATGCGGGCGTTCCGTATCGTCTTTTGGGCCCGGCGGCTGCTCCAGTGGCCAAGGTAAATGATCGTTATCGCTATCGTCTGATTCTAAATGCTAAAAATACTAAAAATATGCGACAGCTGACAGCGCACCTGCTCCGTCAGGCTCAAACAGATAAAAAAAACCGTGGGGTGGCTCTTTTTGCGGATGTAAACCCCGTCGAGTAATAAGGAGGAGCATATCAATGGCATTAAGAAAAATTTTGACGCAGGGAGATTCCGCATTGGAAAAAGTGTGCCGTCCGGTAGAAAAATTTGACCGAAAGCTGCATTGGCTTTTGGACGATATGAAAGAAACGCTGGAGGCGTCAGGCGGCGTTGGTTTGGCAGCGCCCCAAGTGGGAATTCTGCGTCGAGTAGTGATTGTGGTGGATGAGCAGGATCAGATGATTGAACTGGTCAACCCAGTCATTATTTACCAAGAGGGGGAGCAGGATGGCATGGAGGGATGCCTCAGCGTACCTGGAATGTACGGGAAAGTGGTCCGGCCCAACTTTGTGACGGTGCGAGCGCAGGATCGGAATGGGAACACCTTCGAGGTGTCCGGTGAGGAGATGGTGGCTCGGTGCTTCTGCCATGAGACGGAACATTTGGATGGACACCTGTTTGTAGAGCATACAGACAGGCTGTATACTTTAGAGGAGCTGGAAGATATGGAGGAATTTTCATGAGGATTGTCTTTATGGGAACGCCGGACTTTGCGGTTCCGTCTCTGAAAGCCTTGGTGGCGGAGGGACATGAGATTTGCGGCGTATTTACCCAGCCAGACAAGCCGAAAAACCGTGGAATGAAGCGTCAACCTTCTCCAGTAAAGGAGTACTGCTTGTCAACTGGGCTTCGGGTGTTTCAGCCTGCAAAGATGCGGGACGGAGAGGCCCTGGGTATACTGAAGGAACTGGAGCCGGAGTTGATTGTGGTTACGGCCTATGGAAAGCTCTTGCCGCCGGAGGTTTTGGAGCTGCCGAAATTGGGGTGCGTCAATGTGCACTCCTCGCTGCTGCCAAAATACCGCGGGGCTGCGCCGATTAACTGGGCAATTCTCAACGGCGAGGATAAAACTGGCGTCACAATCATGTATATGGCGGAAGGACTGGACACCGGAGACATTCTGGCACAGAGGTCAACCCCCATTGACGTCAACGAAAATGCAGCAGAGCTTTTTGGGCGCTTGGCGGATTTAGGCGCTGAGCTTTTGGTTGAGGTAGTGGATCAGCTTGGCCAGGTCACGGCCGCCGCCGTGCCGCAGGATGACGATCTATCTTGCTATGCGCCCATGTTGTCCAAAGAACTGTCTCCGATGGACTGGCGAAAAACAGCGCGGCAGCTTCACGATCAAGTGCGTGGACTGTATCCCTGGCCAGCTGCTACGGCGGTGTTGGACACAGTGCGGTGCAAAATTGTGCGTACAAGCCTTCTGGGAGTGCACAGCGGGCAGGCGTCGGGTAGCGTGCTACAGGCGGACAAGCGGGGGCTGTGTATCAGCTGTGGAGATGGACAGGTTCTGGAAATTTTGGAGCTGCAGCCGGACGGCAAAAAGGTAATGACTGCATCGGCTTTTTTAATGGGCCATCCGATTCAGGTCGGTGTAATGCTTGAAAATTAGGAGGGAAGCTCATGGGTTCGGCCAGAGAGGCCGCAATGTTGACCCTGACCGCCTGTGAGCGGCAGGGCGCGTGGTCAGACGGATATTTGAAGAAAGTGCTGCGAGAGCAGAAGCTGGACCGGCGGGAAGCGGCGTTAGCCGCCCACCTGAGTTACGGGGTGCTACAGAATAAGCTGTTACTGGACTGGCATCTGGAGGCATTTAGCAAAAGTCCGCTGGATAAGCTGGATGTGAGGGTGCTGTGTAATCTTCGGGTGGCGCTCTATCAACTTCTATTCTTGGATAAGATACCGTGTAGCGCTGCTGTCAATGAAGCGGTTGAGCTGACAAAAAAGCATTGTCGAAATCCCAGAGCATCTGGGATGGTCAATGGAATTCTGCGGTCTGTACTTCGGCAGGAAAAGCTTTCAGCGCCCGATTTTCCAGACAAGGAAAAAAGCTTGTCAATCAAGTACAGCCATCCGGCTTGGCTGGTTGGGAGGTTTGTTGCAGAGTTGGGGCCGGACGGTGCGGAGGCGCTTTTGGCAGCCAACAATGAGCAGCCGCCCACTACGGCCCAAGTCAATACGTTACACACAAATTTCGCAGAGCTGCGGGTGGAATTGCAGCAAGCTGGTGTGACAGCGCGACCGCATCCCTGGTTGACAGACTGTCTTCTGCTCAGCGGAACGGGAAATTTGGAGCGGCTACCCGCATTTCAACAGGGCAAGTTCTATATTCAGGATGCGGCTGCCAGGTTGGCGGTGCGTGTAGCAAATATAGCGCCAGGGAGCAGGGTTCTGGACTGCTGTGCCGCTCCTGGCGGAAAATCTTTTGCCGCGGCCATAGATATGAAAAATCAGGGACAAATTATCTCCTGCGATATCCATCCTCATAAAATTAGGTTGATAGAGGCGGGACGGAACCGTCTGGGACTGTCCATAATAGAGCCTCAACTCCAAGATGCAACTGAATGTCAAACGGAATGGCTGGAGAGGTTTGACGTGGTACTTGTGGATGTGCCGTGTTCCGGCCTGGGCATTATTCGAAAAAAGCCTGATATCCGCTATAAGCATGAGGCGGCTATAGATGGATTGCCCAGGATTCAACAGACGATTTTGGATAATTGCTCGCAGTATGTGCGGAGAGGCGGGGTATTGGTCTACTCCACCTGTACTCTGCTGCGGCAGGAAAACGAAGGGGTTGTGGAAGCATTTTTAAAGACGCATCCTCAGTTTTGCATAGAATCCTTTGACCTTCCTGAAATTGGATTGCAGCCAGGCCGGATGACTTTCTGGCCCCACGTTCATGGCACAGACGGCTTTTTTATCGCCAAGCTGCGCAGAGAGGGAGGGGCCGTATGATTGATTTCAAATCAATGGCGCCGGAAGAATTGACAGCCTATTTGAAGGAATTGAATCAGCCCGCTTTTCGAGGCTTGCAGGCATTTCGATGGCTTCATCAGGGAGTGGAGTCCTTTGAGGAGATGAGCAATCTGCCCAAAGCGTTGCGAGAGCAGCTGAGCCAGACGTGCAGGCTTACTGTTCCTGTGGTGGAGCGCAAGCAGACCTCCCAAATTGACGGAACCATAAAATACCTGTGGCGGCTTTGGGACGGAAATTGTATAGAGACGGTATTGATGCGCTACAAGCATGGGAATACTGTGTGCGTGTCCAGTCAGGTGGGCTGCAATATGGGTTGCGTCTTTTGCGCCTCTGCTTTGGGTGGCAAGATTCGAAACTTGACACCCGCTGAAATACTGGACCAAGTGATATTTACCCAAAAGGACAGCGGAGAAAAAATATCCAATATTGTTATGATGGGAATTGGAGAACCGCTGGATAATTTTGAGAACGTTCTGCAATTTCTTGCGCTGGTCAATCATCCAGATGGTATGAACATCGGGATGCGGCATATCTCACTGTCTACCTGTGGGTTGATAAAGAAAATTGACAAACTGGCTACGCTTGGGTTACAATTAACGTTAAGCGTATCCCTTCATGCGCCAGATGATGAAACCCGTTCCCAGCTGATGCCGGTCAACCGGGGGGTGGGCGTGGGTCCGCTGATGGAGGCCTGCCGCCATTACTTTGAGGTTACCGGCAGACGGATTTCTTATGAATATGCGATGATTGACGGTGTGAACGACACAGATGCCCAGGCAGACCGGTTGGCTGAACTCCTGTATGGACAGGGAGGGCACGTGAATTTGATTACCCTGAACAACGTGGCAGAATCGCCGCTGAAGCCGAGCCGTCGGATAAGGCAGTTTCAGCAGCGGCTGGAGAGTCGGGGCGTCACCGTTACCGTACGGCGGAAGCTGGGGAGTGATATTGATGCCTCATGCGGCCAACTGAGACGGAAGCATATTCAACAGCAATAACCCAATTCCCGGAAGGAGGAACCTTCATGAAGCTTTTTGGAGTGACGGATGTGGGCTGCCACAGAAAAGACAATCAAGACAGCTTTGTTCTTCGTCAGTTGGATGACTATACCGCCATGTTGGTGGTTTGCGATGGCATGGGGGGGTACCAGGCCGGAAACGTCGCCAGTTCAGCGGCAGTGGAGGCATTTGCTACCGCAGTGGAGGAAGAATTTAAGAATGGCGCTCATGATGATCCAGAATGGTGGGAGGAGCTGTTGCTCCATGCGTGCGAAAGAGCTAACCAGCAAGTGTTTGACTTGGCGCAGAACCATATAGATTATCAGGGGATGGGTACCACCTTGGTGGCGGCTTTGGCATTGCCTGGGGAATCCTATGTGGTAAATGTGGGCGACAGCCGCTGCTATCTCATTGAAAACGGGATGATTCAGCAGGTAACTGTGGACCATTCGCTGGTTCAGCTTTTGGTGGACCGGGGCGAAATCACTGCGGAGGAGGCCAGGGTACATCCAAAGAAAAACCTGATTACCAGGGCGTTAGGAGTAGAACGCAAGGTAGACTGTGATTTGCTTCGGGTGGAGACCGGGTCAGGCAGCCTTCTGCTGCTGTGTAGCGATGGACTGAGCAATATGCTGTCGGACCGTGTCCTGCTTCAAAAGGCATTAGAGGAGACAGATGTGGAGCAGCTTGGCCAAAGTCTGCTTAAAATGACATTGGAATTGGGTGCGCCAGACAACGTAACTGTTGTGTTGGCACAGCTGTAAATGAGGAGGACTTTACCATGGATCAATACATAGGTAAAATGCTCGACAACCGCTATGAAATTCTGGAGTGCATTGGCACGGGGGGTATGGCAGTAGTATATAAGGCCCGATGCCATCGACTGAATCGCTTAGTGGCGGTCAAGATTTTGAAGCCTGAATTGGCCAGCGACGCGGATTTCCGCCGCCGTTTTCATGACGAGTCCCAGGCTGTAGCGATGTTGTCCAATGCCAATATTGTTTCAGTTTATGACGTGAGCCACTCAGACGGCTTGGACTATATTGTCATGGAACTGGTGGATGGCATGACATTGAAGCAGTATATGCAAAAACGGGGAACGCCGCTGAACTGGCGTGAGGCTCTCCACTTTATCACTCAGATTGTTCGGGCGTTGAGCCACGCTCACAGCCGTGGGATTATCCATCGGGACATCAAGCCTCACAACATTATGGTTCTTCGGGATGGCAGCGTGAAGGTGACCGATTTTGGAATTGCTCAACTGGCCAGCTCCGCCCAGAATACTCTGACGCAGGAGGCTATCGGGTCTGTCCACTATATTTCTCCGGAACAGGCGAAGGGCAGCCATGTGGACTGCCGCACTGATATCTATTCTGCCGGCGTAGTGCTGTATGAGATGTTGACGGGGCGGTTGCCGTTTGAGGGAGACACGCCGGTATTCGTGGCGATTCAGCACATTAATTCCATTCCCGTCCCGCCCAGAAGCTTGAATCCGGAGATTCCAAAGGCGTTGGAGGACATCACAATGAAGGCTATGGCCCCGGATTTAGCGCAGCGGTATGGATCGGCCGATGAGATGCTGGAGGACCTGAAGGAATTTCGTAAAAATCCTAATATGGAAGTCTCGCAGCCCAATGAGACAGATGAGCCGACAATGATTGTGCCGGCAATTCATTCTATAAGCCAAGCTGAGCGGGCGCACAGAACAAGGGAGCAGGCGCCGTCAGATCGCCGTGAGCGGCGCCGAGAGGAGCCGGAGGACGATTATGACGATGAGCCGCCGCGGCGAGGGGGAGGAGTTTTGCCCGGGCTGATTGCAATTCTCGTGATTCTGTTGTTTATCTGTGGAATGGTCTATTTTCTGTATAATTTCCTGTTAAAAGGGATGTTCAGCGAGGTACAGGAGTATTCCGTTCCCTCGTTATTGGGGAAGACGCTGGAAGAGATAGAAAATGATAAGTCAATATTGGGAGACTTCACGCTGGAAAATGGCGGAACCGTTTACAATGCCGAATATCCCGAGGGACAGATCTGCGCACAGACGCCGGATGCCAATACCAAGGTCCGAGAGGGCGAGAAGACGATCACCGTGAATATCAGCGGTGGCGAGGATAAGATGTATATGCCGCGTGTAGAAGGCTGGGATGCCCGACAGGCCCTGCAAAAGCTGCAAAATGAGATGGGCTTGAAGGTGATACAGGAATATGCTCCTTCCGATGATATCACCAAGGGATATATTATTTCGTATACTCCGTTTGAGGGCACACTGGTGGGGAAAGGATACCAGGAGGAAGTTACCATCGTCATCAGTAGCGGGCCGGAGAGTGTGCCTGTCATGGTGCCTCGGTTCATCAATGTGAACTTTGACCAGGTTCAGAGTCAGCTGGACAGCCTGGGGCTGAAAATGGGTAAGGTAGAGCGGTATCACAACGACGAGTACGCCGAGGGGCGGGTCTTTTGGCAGAGCGTCAATGAACGCACGGAGGTAGAGCAGGGGACGACCATTGACTTCTGGGTCAGCCTTGGTCCGGAGGAGCCGCCGGAGCCCACACCATCTGATGAGCCGGTGGTGACGGATCCTCCGCTGCAAAGTGAGGACCCATCTGTAGTGGCCACGCAGGACGTTTCGGTGCCCACCAGTACACAGACGATTTCTGTGGATTTGAGCAGGTATGTGGGTTCGGTGAATGTTCGCATCGTGGTGGGAGACGTAACCCTGTATGATGGGGCGGTCGAGGCATCCACCGGGGTGTTAAGCCGGCAGATTAACGCATCCGGCCTACAGATGGTGTATATTTATATCAATGAGATTTTAGAGCGCAGCTACCCGCTGCAATTCTGACGGTATGACAGGACAGATTATCAAAGCGCTTAGCGGGTTTTATTACGTGGAGGTTGGTGGAGAGCAGCCCATACCATGTCGTGGACGTGGAAAGCTGCGCCACCAACGGCAGGTTCCCTTGGTGGGAGACCGGGTGGAAATTAGCTGCTCAGAGGATGGCGCTGGTATGGTGGATGCCATTTTGCCGCGGAAAAACCAGTTTTGTCGGCCCACAGTGGCAAATATAGATTTAATCGTGATTGTAGCATCGGGTGCAGTGCCGGTGACCGACCCATTTCTAATTGACCGCATGGCGGCGATGGCAGAATGGAAAGGCTGCGACGTATTGATTTGCTTTAACAAATGCGATTTGGATCGTGCCGAGGAACTGGTGGAGCTCTATCGTGGTGCGGGTTTTTATACGATCCAGGTCAGTGCGGAAACCGGGGACGGAGTGGAGGAGCTCGCCAGGGAACTATATGGAAAGGTATCTGCCTTTACAGGAAACTCCGGCGTGGGAAAATCCAGTATCCTGAACGCCTTGCACCCGAGCTTTGGGCTTCCGGTGGGCGAGGTCAGCGCAAAGCTGGGGCGCGGCCGGCACACCACTCGCCATGTGGAGTTGTTTCCAGTGGGAGGGGGACTGGTGGCCGATACGCCAGGTTTTTCAGCCTTTGACGTGGAGCAAATGGAGGCTATTCCCAAGGAGGAGTTGGCCAGCGCATTTCGCGAGTTCCAGCCCTATTTAGAGCAGTGTCGTTTTCAGGGTTGTGCCCACGTGAAAGAGCAGGGGTGCGCCGTGCGAAGGGCTTTGGCGGAGGGAGGAATTTCCGCCAGCCGGTACAAAAGTTATGTTCGCCTGTATGAGCAGGCCAGAGAAATTCCCACTTGGGAGCTTACGAAAAAATGAGTGGAACCAGACAGCCCCCCTTTTCATATGCTGGGTATAGATTCCAGCGGTGAGAAAGGGGGCTGTTTTCATGCGAGTCGTGGTAGTGAAGTTTCCGAAGGCACTGTGCGGCCTGATGCGCAAAATCTTCCATATGGACTGAATACAATGGACATATCCAGATGTTCTTCCTCATATAGTGGTCACAGAATACGTGCAAGGAGAGGAAGCCTATGGACATGGAGCTACAGCGCATTACGATGGAGGGATACCGGCTGGTCAGTCATGGGATGTTTTCCCAGGAGGAAACCCTCGAAAGCATCGTGCCGGATGCCTGCCCGGATATTTCCCGCATCGTGTCAGCGGTTGGTAAGGTTTTTTTGAAGGATAAAGAGCTGGGAGAGGGTTCTCTCAGGCTGTCAGGCGCCGCGCGGGTTACTGTTCTCTACATACCGGAGGGGGAAACCGCACCCAGGTCATTAGAGGTGACGCTGCCGTTTCAATGCATCCGGGACGATCCCCAATTTCACAGCGGGTGCCCTGTGCAGGCAATTGTTCATGTGTCGTCAGCAGATGCGCGAACAATGAACCCACGGAAGATGCTGGTGCGGGTAAACCTTGCAGTTTGGGCGGCAGTCTATCAACAGGAGCACTGTGAGTTAAGCCAGGATGTGACTGGTGGAGAGGGAGATGGGCTGGAGAAGCTGTTCAGCCCATGCAAATGCTGTCTTATTTCTGATGTGGCGGAAAAAGTATTCACCTTTTCGGATGTCCTGCGCCCTCCCGCTTCTAAGCCTGAAATTGAGGAACTGCTATTCTATCGGGCAGAGTTAGGATCCATAGATGCGAAATTTATTGGGAAAAAGCTGGTGCTCAAAGGGGATATTCAGTTAATTACTGTTTACCGAAGCGGGGAGAGCCTGACGCAAGTTCGGTTTGAACTGCCGTATTCCCAAATCCTGGACCTTGGGTTAGCTTCTGATGAGGCGGAGCCGGAGGCGGCTATTACCCTAAAAAGCGTGGACTGTCGTCTTCGGGATGGCGAGTTGGAGGTTACATTGGAGGTACTGGCTCAAACCGCGCTGTGGGTGAGACAGTCCGTGATGGTAATCAGCGATGCGTATTGCGTCAAGCGACCTTTTGACGTAGAGCGTACTCCAGTGCGTCTGTGTACAATGGCGGAGCGGTTCAGCCGTAGAGAGTCGGCTCGAAAGCTGTGTGAATCAGGTATTCCGGCAAAACAGGTACTGGATTGCGCCGTGTCGCTTGTGTCAATGACAAGCACATCAATGACGGGAAGTGTGGAGTTTACCGCACAGGCTACGGCATCTGTTTTGTATCTCAGCGAGGACGATGCGTTGTGCAGCGTTGAAGTGGATATTCCGGCGGTCTGCCGGGCGGATTTACCCGAGGGTTGCTCCTGTACCTGCAACTGCCGTCCTGTGGGCGAAGCCACTGCGGTCCCTGTTACAGGCGGATTAGAGGTCCGTTTTGACGCAGAATTTACCTGGACTACGATTTGTGAGGAGCAGGTCAGTTGTGTCACCGACCTAAAGCCCAGCGCAGTTCATGAGGCCGGAGTGCGGCCCTCAGTGGTGATCCGGCGGTTGGAGCAGGGAGAGGCGCTGTGGGATGTGGCAAAAGCCTGCAGTTCTACAGTCAAAGATATCTGCAGTGCCAATAATCTGCCCTCTGAGGAGGTTTCACCAGGGGGATTGCTGCTGATTCCGACGCGAAGATGCTAAGGCGATGCCAGAATAAAATGGGGCGGCGTGGACAATAATGAGGTTCTGTAACGATGGTTTCAAAGAATGTAGTAGAGACAGTCGATACGGTGTATTGCAGAAAATCTGAACAAACGGAGGAATCTGCAATGAAGTCATTATTTGAAGAACTGGGCGGCACCTATCATCAGAAAGGCGATTATCTTCTGCCCGATTTATCCCTGCCTGAAACCGCTCCTGTTGGTGTCTGGGGGCAGCGTAGGAGGTACTATCTGAAAACACAGCGGGAGCCACTCTACAACGCTCTGCTTCTCAGTGGCAAGTTGAATGACCATTTGATTGAGGTTGATACCCAGGCAGAAGCTATGTTTTCCCAGTTGGACAAACAACTGGCAGAACAGGAGAGTGTTACAGAGCAACTCAAAGCTGAGAACCAGATGGAGTGGGTTGGGCGGATGAACAACGTCCGAAACCGCACAACAGAAGTTGTATGTAGCGAACTGATTTACGCCTGAGCAACAGGGCCGGGGTAATGCTCCCCCGGCCCTGTTTGATTTGCAATGAAAAGACCACTCGTCCGATGTACCGTTTCCTCTTAATTATTCACCAAAATTACGTTTTGGGGATGTAGCTTCGTGGAATTTCCATAAGAGTAATTTCATTTTGAACCGGCATATCGGATGAAATAATAGGTGCGTTTTGATTCTTCACTCTAAAAAAATAGCTTGTTCACCTGAAATTGGAAAGCAGATGTCATTAAATCCAAGCCAAATGCCTTGGGCGGGATTATCCGAAACGATAAGTTTTTGTGTCCCTCCAACAGTGGCAAAGTACCATGAGCATCCAGTTTCTAATTGTTCAGCAGTTTCAAGAAGTGGGGTAATGCTCATGTACGGTAAAGAAGCAAGCAACTGAAAACAACAGATAGACCGCCAGCAGCCCACTATTCCGTATTTTTTCTTAAATCTTCTTAAAAGCACTTGCTTGTGACGCAACGTAATGAGATATACTATTCGAGGAGGTGTGACATGGATAAACATAAAGCGATACCACAAGGTTATATGACCGTTGGTGAAATTGCAAGAAAAATGGACGTTACTGTACGGGCATTACAACATTACGACAGAGAGGGCTTGCTTTCCCCCTCTGCCATGAGTGAAGGGGGGCGTAGGTTATATACAGATAAAGACATAGTAAAACTTCATCAGATTTTATCGCTCAAACATTTGGGATTTTCTTTGGACGACATAAAAAATCGACTGATTCTGCTTGATACACCAGATGAAATTGCTGATGTTCTAATGGAGCAGGCAGTCACTGTCAAACGGAAAATAGAAAGTCTGTCTGAATCGTTGAGAGAATTGGAGGTGCTGCGGGAAGAAGTCCTTCAAATGCAATCAGTTGATTTCAAAAAATATGCGGATATTATTGTTAATCTGCAAATGAAAAACGATTTCTATTGGCTGATTAAACATTTTGACGACCAAACGCTTGACCATATCCGCAACCATTTTGACAAAGATAGCGGAACGGCATTTGTGAACACTTTCATGCAGCTTCAAAACGAAGCAATAAGACTTCAAAATGCGAATATTCCTGCGGATAGTGATGAGACACAGAATTTTGCAAAAGCCTATTGGGATATGATTATGGATTTCACTGGCGGAGATATGAGTATGCTTCCCAGACTGATTGAATTAGGGCAGTTTCAGAATGCAGACCATAAATGGAAAGTAGCCCAGGATATTGCGAACGGATATGTTGAACAAGCATTAGGTGTTTATTTTTCCCGTTTAGGCATTGACCCATTTAAGGAGGAAACAGAATGAATGAAGCTATAAAAATCAGCAATTTATCAAAGAGTTATGGAACTCACATTGTGCTGAAAGGTTTAGATTTTAATATACAACAAGGAGAAATTTTTGTTCTGCTCGGCGTGAATGGAGCTGGAAAAACCACGTCGCTTGAATGTATCGAGGGTTTAAGAAAATATGACAGCGGAAACATTACTATAAATGGAATCATGGGCATTCAATTACAATCGGCTTCTTTGCCGAAATACATTAAAGCACTGGAAGCTGTAAAGCTGTTTGCTAAATGGAATAAGACCTCTCTTGACAGAGCAACGCTTGACGCTCTTGGTATTTATGAACTTTCAAAAAAGCCTTATTATCAATTATCAACCGGGCAAAAGCGGCGGCTCCATCTGGCGCTTGCATTAACACGAAATCCCGACATTTTGTTTCTTGATGAACCAACAGCAGGACTTGACGTTGAGGGGCAAATATCTTTACATGAACAAATCCGTCAGTTAAAAGCAATCGGAAAGACAATCATATTAGCAAGCCATGATATGGCAGAAGTTGAGAATTTGTGTGACCGGATTGCTATTCTTTCCGGCGGCAAAATTGCCTTTATCGGGACTGTCGGGCAACTGGGCGATACAATCGGGAAGCATTATAATATCACAATCCAAACGGAAAACAGGACTGAAAACTATGAATCGGAAAATATCGGAAATTCCCTACTTTCGCTGCTCATGCAGTACAAGGAAAAAGGAGAAACTATCACAGATATTAAGATAGACCGTGGTTCACTGGAACAGCACTTTATAAAAATTGCAAAGGGGGAGTAACAATGGGAGCTTTTTTATACGGAGTTTCTTTACAATGGAAGTTAGACATAAGGAGTAAGACATTACTTATAACCTGCTATATCGTACCTCTTTTGTTCTTTGTAATTATGGGCGGTATATTTACATCAGTCATGCCGGAAGCGAGATATACGCTTATTCAGTCCATGACTGTATTTGGTGTGACAATGGGGGCGTTGATTGGTCTGCCGCCCTCTCTTGTTGAAATTTACAGCAGTGATATTAAAAAAGTCTATAAAGCAAATGGTGTTCCGTTAATATTAGGTCTTGCTTTAACAAACATTTCAGCGTATATTCATTTGTTCCTCATGAGCATTATTTTATATATTGCTGCGCCACTGGCTTTTAACGCTGAAATACCAAAAAATCCGGGTATGTACTTCATCAGCCTCGCTGTTTTTATTGCAGTATCATTAAGTATTGCCAGCATAATTGGTTTGGCAGTAAAAGACCAGGCAAAAACTTCTATGTTTTCTATTATTGTTTTTTTGCCGTCAACCATGCTTTCTGGAATTATGTTTCCTATTGAACTACTTCCAAAAACGTTTGAAACAATAGGAAAACTATTTCCGGCTACATGGGGATATAAACTACTGGCGGAAAATGCTTTTAAATTTGAAAGCCTTTTGCCACTGCTCTTGATTTTTATTTTAGCTACTGTTATGTGTAGTATTCTGTTACGAAAAATTGATAAATAGCAAAGACAGACGAGCCAGTCAACGGTCAAGATGAACGGGCTTCGCCCGCCGTTGACAGCCCCGTCTGTCTTTGCTGCTGGGTAGTCAAGGAGCGACAGCAAAAAATGCTGCCGCCCCTTACTATCATTAAAATCTTAACTGCCACTTAGTAGGAAAGGAGGAATCACTTATGTCTTGCACAGAAGCATACAAGGAGCATATCGAATATACATTTAATGCCTTTTGCAGAGTAGTCATACGCTATGCGGCTATCAACGCATGGCGTGACAGGGATAAGCGGCGGCAAAGGGAAATATCTTTTG